>Ga0116228_10002229_pt1 | contig 16690 bp, 13 predicted proteins | sample S1TSphfallax_2_FD_89694 | JGI IMG/M metagenome (GOLD analysis project Ga0116228, IMG submission 89694) | Host-associated microbial communities from peat moss isolated from Minnesota, USA - S1T2_Fc - Sphagnum fallax MG | ecosystem: Host-associated > Plants > Peat moss > Unclassified | place...
AAAAATAAGAAAACTTAATAAGAAAATTCCTAAAATTTTATACCTTAAATGATTCACCAAGTGATTCATGTAGTTTAAGCCATCATATTAAATTGTGCCATGACTTTTGGAGTGATTCATTTAATTTCAACCATGTGCATTAAATTGTGGGGTGAAAACACATTCCGGTGGTCAAAAAATGTAGTCACAACAACAATTTATTGAAACAATGCAACTTTTAACTTCCACCAAGCCAATATTAAAAGAGTTTTTCATGAATTATACTCAAAATAAGGTGCCAAATAATGCAATTGAAAAAGGAAACTACATTTTTTGATTAATATTAAATGATTAAAAAAATATTTGTGAAAGTTTACATGTTGTCACAATATATTACAAAGTACAAATATACTTTTAAAATGATTCAAATAATTGCAAAACTTGATGAAAAACTTAATCATATATTGAATATGAATTGATTATACCATTTCAATTACAATTGAAAAGTTTGACTCATGTGATTTCACAAAAAACATATGGACAAGTTCTTCATTCAAATAAACATGTGTGTGTTGAAAAAAAACATTTTGTTGAAAAATTATTTTCATTTGAAAGATGACAAGAATTATGTTGGAAGCCTTTGTATCAAAATTCATTTTATATGTTTATCAAAATGCTAGATGAAATCAAAGAAAAATTGTCCCCAAAATATACCAAAAAGAGAGTACATTTTCTTGTTTAAAGTAGCCCCCCATAGTGTGCTTTCACCCTATGCCTTGACTTTTTAAATTGATGCCATTCTTTTAAATGGATAACTAGTTTTTTCTAGGTGCATTTGATTATATTATAAACCATATGAACATTTTGAAGGTAACAAAATTCATTTTTTAGGGTTGTAGGGAAAATGATTATTTTTTGTGGCCATTTGGTTGATTAGTTATTGCATATAATCCAGCCATGGGATTATAATGATCAAGGTAACAAAATGTATTCATTAGGCTTAGAATTTGCAACTCAAAATGTGGGTCACACATGTACAACCTAAAAACACATTTTATGGAAGTCACATTCATATATATTTTTGGTTATTCAAGCCTTTTTGTATATAACTCACATTCATTTGAGAAATATAGAATAAATTATACTAGAAATTGAAACTTATATTCTAATCCTCACAACATTAAAAGTTTTTACAAAAAAATGCATATTTAATTCAAGCTAAACTTTGTTAATGTAGAATACATTTAGACTTACAATTTAAATAATTATGATTATGAACTTTTTGCTTCTAGTGGAGTGCTTGTAATTTTGGACCACCACACATTGAAGTATAATAACACTTAAGATGAAAAAATCAAATAAGAAAATATTTTATATTTAAAGATTTAAAATAAAAACTTGATAATCATCAAAACTTGTGAAGTCCATTTTGATATCTAAATGGATTTTTTGGAGACCAAATATTTAAAAGATGTGTTGAAAGATTTAAATTAGGGTGGTATGAACTTGGATCTGGAGAAAATCAATTTCAACATTATTTAAATGTTCAAATTTGAAGCCCAATTTCATTGTGCTAAAAATACATTGGATATGAACCCTCATATGGACTTTTAACTATCATCTTTGGTCCACCTTAGTGTGACTTCACCATGCAAGAAATAATCATGCAAAAAAAATTCAAATTTTGTCCATGGAAGTTTAATTGATATTTTTTGCATTTAAAATTTTTGAACCATTTACTTTGCATAATGATGTCTTTATGTGAAAAAACATCATCATAACCATGTGAATTTTCTTAATTTGAACTATTAAAATGTTTTCACTTAAATTTGTCATGTGTACATGCTATTTGTAAAAAATAGTTGAAAACAAATCTTCACTTGTCTTGTCTTTTTTTTGGGGGGGAGTCCCAACCATAAATGAACCTAGTCCCTGCCTCCATTTGAGAAAGACCATATGAACATGTATCAGTGGACCTTTTGAAATGCATAACACAATCCATTCTTTGCAAATTCTAACTCTTCATTTCCCCTATAGAATTTTCCTTTTCAGTAGTAACATGTTGTCCTTGTGTGTTATGACCTTTTCACAATGAAAGAAGTATGTCACTCACACAAGAAAGAAGTGAAAAGGATTGTGAAAGTTTGTAAGTTCTAAATTTTAATTTTCAATAACTAATAGCTAAGTTTAGCAACCAAAGTCCAATAACAATAATCATAATTCAAAATTAAAACATCAAAAGAAAGGTCAATTGTATCTAATGGCACTTGATTGCAAGGTGTTTTAACTTGGAAAATGGCATAACTTGGTATCAATACTCTACCCATATAATTGATGTTAAAATCAAAGTTACCATAAGAAACAATTTCATTAATTCATAAAATTAAATGGGTCATGACCAATATTTTGTTTTGACAAAACTAAAAAACGGATTTTGTAAAAAGTTAATTTGACTTATTTAAAAGTTTTTGGGGGACATTTTTCTGAATTTTTGATATCAAAAATTTGAAAAAAAGACCCTGGTAATAATTGTGCAAATTGCTAAATAGCTAACAACCATTAGATATATCAAGTTGTAAAGTAGTTAGAAAAAAATCTATTTTGGCAAGTTTACCTATATTTTGTTGTCATTTGATATTAGTTGATTGCACAATACATTCACATTATCCAATAAAACTTGAAAATAAAAGAGATAATAAATTTCAACCTCTATAAACTTTAACTAAACCTACATATGACTAGCTTCATTGCTATATCAAGATTTTGTTTAGCCTAACTAACTTGGTAAGTCTTGATTTTTGTATTGCTATTGTTTCCACATAAGTGCTTAACAATGGTTGCTGTGTAATTTTTCTTACTCAATCCAGGGAAGTGGAGAGGAGAAAGTGCATAATACACACAATTTGCCATATGTATCAACCAAGTTGAAATCAACGCTCAACATGATCAGTTAGTCTTTCGAGTTTTAGGGAGCTCCAGTCTTTGGGTTTTAACTTGCCCAACCAAGCAGACAACATTTTCAAGTTCAGGTTGCTAGAAGTTAAAGTTGGCATGTCCCTTTGAAGGGGAAGAAGGATCCAAAAATTCCTTACTTCAAGCTTGAGTGGTTTCCCAAGGAACTCATCCCTTTAATCTGTAATTCCTGGAAAAATGAAACAAAAATTTAAATAACATTCCATAAAAAATTGATCATGTGGTGAACTTGGGAAAAGGTGAAATGGAAAAGGCAACTCCATATCTCAAGTCAATACGGCAAATATCTTGGGTGGGAACCAATGGCAACTCAACCCCACTATTTGTAGTTGGTCTCAAAATATTCATAAAGATGAGCCAAACATTGTTTTTCTCTAATTTAATTTTTCAATTTTATTGTATGGTAGTTTCCTCTGTTTGGGATATGACTGATTGTGGAAAACAATTCTTCTTGACAATCTGCCCACAAAATGACCAACAAAGGAAGGTACCAGAATAAAATCTCTATGCAGCCAAAGGCAAAGCTGGAGAGCATCTTGCATCCAATGACAGTATTGGGTATTCAAACTAGTTCAACCTCCAGCTAGGGGAAAGAAGAAGCAATAAACATCTGGAGCTTTAGCTTTCCCACCAGAGATAATCCACTAATTGTGGACCTGTAGAAGGCATGCAGAGAGCAAATTGAAGCAAGACCATGTGTGAATAGAGCAACCAACTGAACCACAATAAATTTGAACTTGGCTGGTAAACCAGACTCAAAGACTTGCTACTTCAAAAAAATCCATATTTGGCTAAAACTTGGTTCATTGGCATCCCTACCTTGCAATATTATGGATATTAAGTGGCCTACTTACCTACCAACCTTTACATTTTCAGCCACATAGGTGGCAGATTCCTTAGACATAGTTGGCCAGAACATAATCCTGGAGTACCAAGTCATATTGGCTGGAATCGCTGACTAGCCATTTAGGGTTAATAGTGACAAGCAGGAGATCAGAAGTTAATTGCCATGATGAGAATTTTCAAGGAATTGGAGATTTTGCATAATCTTGCATATGGTTGGCATTGGACAATTGTTTGTGCATAATCCTTCATATGGTTGTCCCTGAACAATTTCAAAGACAACTATCTCATTTTCGAGCTTAACTATTTCACTTCCTTAATAATTATCTCATTCCTTTTCCTTACTCATCAACATGAATATGAAAAGACAAATTAACATGTGCCTTTTCATGTCCATATATGATATTTATATTAATTCAAATTAAATTTGAGATTGAAATAAATAATGATGAACTATTGAAAATCATATGAGAACATCAAAACAGAAAAAAAAAAAGTTGATTGTCACTAATAGTGTATGGCAACATGAAGCCCATGAACAAATATGATACCTGAGATATCAAGTTGAAATCAATCTCCAACATTATACTCGCATCATGAGGTTGTAACATCCATGAAATGAAGATTAGAAATTCTCCCCATCAAGGCTCAAAACTTCAGCTACACCAGAAAACAAATTGAGGAAGAGCCAAACAAGTTCAGCACCAAATTTACTCATCAGAAAGGTTTCCCAATGGGATTTTCAATACATCCTCAACATACAGCACACACCATAAGCATCTTCATAAGGTAACTTGCTGCTATCATAGATTGAACAAATTTGTTCCCCAAATGAGAATTCTTCATCAGATTGTTTTTTTCTCTTTTTTCCTTAGACCCATACATGTGTACAACCGTAGTGCAAAACTGTTTCAAACACTGTGGAACACAAATGAAGTACTGTAAAAAGGTAGGAACAGAACCTTCCCTCCTAAAGGCAATAATTTCATATCTACAAGTCACAAACTTGAGCTCAGTAGTAAGTAGTCGGGACGTGTTTGAGGTAATCTGGATTGGTGTAGAAAGCTGAGTAATCCGTTTCAGGGTATTGGGGGTAGTAATAATAGGGAGGGTAGGACTGGGTGGCCGTGTAATTAGGAGTACTGTAAGGAGGGTAGTGGTTGGGAGGACCCCAATACTCCATTGGCTTTCCTGTATAGTAGAAGCTGTATGATGGATCACTTGCAAGTTCTTCAGCTTTCTTGGTCTCCTGTTTGGTCTCACCTTTGTCCTTGGGTTTCTCCTCAGGTTTCTTCTCAGTTTTCTCCTCGGGTTTTTTCTCCTCAGGTTTTTTCTCCTCGGGTTTCTTCTCCTCACTGGGTTTCTCCTCAGCTTTCTTCTCGGCTTTCTCCTCAGCTTTCTCAGCTTTTGCCTCAGTTTTTGGTGGTTCTGTAACTATCTCAGCCTTCTTGTCAAATTTTCTTGCCTTCTTCAATACCTTATGGGGATCAGTCTTCCCCAACACTGTCACTCTTTGGGTCTGCAGGTCTGCTTGGACATCCGCAACACCTGGACACACACAAGAACCAGTTTCACCCAAATCCCCGCAGAATTATCACAAACAGGAAACTGAGTGATTGATATTACGTAAGACCAACTCCACCGGTGCACTGTACAGCAAATTTTGGATGAAGACATGCTGGTTTGGCTCAGCAAACTGGTTTTTGGCACAGCATTTTTGCACAGGATGTTGAGGCTGGCAAAAGCTACAGCAAAGCTGAACACCTGCTGTTGATTGACTAGATTGTTTGACTGGTCCAGGTGAGTTGCTATTAGTAGTCTCCCAACTTTTGCAGTTCCAGTTTCAGTTTTATGGGTGAGGTTGGGAAAATACAAATAATCTTGGATGTGAGAAATACTGATGCAGGGTCACATACTGAGCATGGGTGGAGCTGCTCTTAGACAGGAGTTGCACCTTACCAGCAAAGCATAATTAATTGAGCTGTAGACAAAATGCTGGGGGGAGGGGTGGGGTGGGGGATTAGTACACTCACCAGCAGCTTCAGTGATGACTTCGGTGACCATCTCAACACACTTCGAGCAACACATCTTCACCTTGAGCAAAACTTTCTACAACCCACAACACAAGACATACATCAAACTCCAGACTAATTGAATCCAATCTCCAAAGTACAGAATTCCAGACTTGAACCCAAAAGCTCTCATCACAAGATTAAGGCATGGGGAATAATAAGGGAAGTTGGTCCAGACCGGTGGCTCCTCAGGCTTCTTTCCCTCCTTTTTGGTCTCCTTCTTGGCCTCCTTTTTCTCTTCCTTGGGACTCTCCTCTTTCTTCTCCTCTTTCTTCTCCTCCTTTTTTTCCTCCTTCTTCTCCTCTTTCTTCTCCTCCTTCTTCTCTTCCTTCTTCTCAGACTTGGGGATCTCTACGGGAACGAGTGTCCACCTAGTTCCAGGTGGCGGCGGTGGCGGCGGCGGCATCATCCATGTCGGGCCGCCCAGTCCATACCCGAACAACTGCACATAGAATAATAACTAATGTCTGAGAATGTTCACAGTACTTGAAAACATTGCCTAAACCAAAAACTTTACCACAATAATCCTCAGCTGCTTCTGCCCTCCGAACACTCGACTTCAACAACAGTGAAGCTCTCTAACAAGCTCGGCAAGCTTTCTTAAGCTTCCAGAGGACAATACCACCACCACAGATCGTCAATTGTTACTTGCTAAAGCACGCATACCTCGGCGTTTTCCATTGCTCTTTGACTGGTAGGAGGGCTCCCCGCGAATTTCTCCTTCGAAGAGATCTCAAAACGCAATCACCAACGCGAACTCCGCTGACCGAAGACTCCCTCGTGGAAGGGTAGAAGTACTATAGGAGCGGCAAGGAAAGCTCGGAACGGCACAAACAAATTGGACAAAACAAACTGCAGCAACAATTTTGCTAGCTCAAGAAATTAGTGACAACTGTCCTCAAATTGAAGGCGATTTGAGTTGACAAAGCTTGCAACAACCAGCTTCTTTCCAAACCGTAATTGGAGATTACTGCAGCTATGTTTCGAGTGCACCACGACACGACACGACACGACACGACACAGGTTATACTGAAAGAGAGACAGACCTTTATTATTTTGTTTTTCCTAGCTCTTGTGGTTTTCTTCAGCTCTACTACTGCCAGAAGCCAGAAGACGAAGCTTGAAAAGAGACAAGTTTCTCGACTGCCCACAAATACAAAAGCTTAAAAAAACACACACACAATCCAAATGCACACTTGGGTAAACAAAAAAAGAGCAAATTACGGACTTCGATTTCCACTCAAGGGATTGGAGAGCTCCTCTGCAACACCACAGCAAGCAGTCCAAAAGTAACGAGGCAAAATGACGATCAAATGTCAGCCCTTGCAACCCCGGTATCTTTTTTTTTTGTAGAGGAAGGAGCTTGCAAACAGAATGCTAGGCACACACAACACCAGGACTGAAGACTAAACACCCATCCAAAATAAAATAATCCGGAACTCCCGCGCAGGTGCACGATTCAAGGGCCCTTTGGAAGTCCAAAAAAAGACTTCAAACGTGTCTTCCAAATGGCCTTTGGAATTGCTGAAAAAAAGAAGAAATCGAGCACCGTTTTTGCTAAACAAATGTCCTTGATGAAATTTCAAGCACAACTCAGATTCAGCAACTAGCCCCGAAATTATTATTTTTGCTCGATTTGTGTGCAAAATGAATTTTGTGTGCCCCTTTCAATCCATCCAACCAGGAGTCTCAACAAACACTCAAGGGCCCTTGGGAAGTCCGAAAAGAAACTTCGAATGTGTCCCCCAAATGCCTGCCCTTTGGAATTGAAAACAAAAAAAAAAAGAAGTCCACTGTACTCTGATACTTGAAAATAAAATTAAAAAAATGGCCTGATGCAATTTCAAGCACAACTCAAGTTCGGCATCAAGCAAAAAAAAACAAAGAAAAAAAAGGCTTTGTTTGATTTGTGGTGCATAATGAATGGCTCATTTCAATCCATCCAACCAGGACTCTTCAACAAACATGAGAACTCATGCAAGATGCGTGGACGTAAATAAATTTCGGAAGCCGTACTAGCCTACAACAGGTGTATTCAGATAAAATCAAGCGTGGCAGGTATCTAGTAATCTTGAAATTCATGAGATCCACAAGAGTTTCAAGCCTTTTTTTTTCCTCCTTTTGGGCAACCGTCCTCACTCCTCACCCACCTAAAACAAGGGCAGGCTTGGTTCTTCTGGACCCAGTTCTGGAAACATCTATATAGACTTTTTTTTATTACTGGCCAAGTCACTTGGCCCACTTAGCCGCGTTTTCTCGATAGAATAAAACGGTCCTCGTGAAACTCCTGAAAGCCTAATGGGTTATTTCTCCTGAGTGCTGCTTTTTAAGAAGATGAAGATTCTCGAAGTGTTTCATGGAATACAGAGCTGAAAGGTAAACAAACACACTAAAAGAGTTGTTTGGTGGGGGTATCAGCATGACGATCTCTGATGAGTCATCACAGCCCTATGATCTGCCTCTGGCTGGAATAAATCAACTTGGAAATGGGACCATGCAACCCAAATGCCAGGCGAGAATAAATTCTCTACAAACGTCAATTTTGTGTAAGTAGTGTAAATACCTTGTAAAAGAACGTGTGTTGATTTTCATAGTGTTGTTGGAGGGCATGTTGTAGGGTGAAATTTTTCCTGTGCTAAGAAGGGTGGGCATTTCAAAAAACGTAATGTGTGCTTATGCAAGCGTTTTGTTTTCGGAATGGTCACTTTTGTTTCTATCCTGTGATACCCAGAAAATACCTGCCGAGATGAATAAAACTAAGAATCGGTGCAGGTCTTTATGCTAAGTAAAGCCATGTTTTGCAGCCACAGTGAACCAGTACCCACCAGTGCACCATGAAGGATGGATGGTAAGTGGTCAGGAAACAGTTTTCTGTTGGGTTTCAGTTCCCTAGCTAACCATGGTGGTTACCTCAGTCGCTTTTAATTTTTCTACCTACTTTCTAACAACCCACAAGTAGGTAGATAGCAGGTTGTTAGTAGGTAGGTAGTAAAAACAGCCCTTATCTATGTATAAACCATCTATTTACTTAATAATTACCTAATTTCCTACCTATCTACCTACATATGAGACCTATTTCCTACAGAATTGGTAACCAAGGTGAAACGAAAATATTAACTCAGTTGAGGTTCATCCACAACTGAGTAATAACAGGCATCCAGTGGATGGTGCACTTGTGGGTGCTGGTTCACTGTGGCCATGCTTTGCTACACCTTTCATCCTAACTTCATGTCTATAGGTATACTGTTTGTTTTTTAGTTATTGAGCTTTGCTAGGCCTATGATGTTATGTGGCCTAATCAAGTTGATTTCATTGCTAGAAAAATAGATTTCATAATGGTACCGTAGCCTAGGGTCAGTTTTCACATTGACAAAACGAATAATTTCTTTTTTCAAAAAATGAATTCGTTTAAATTATTGAATTTATATATTTTTCCATCATTTACTATAATATTGTGATATGAGGAGTGAAGTTATTCAGAGTGTAGCCTATGATAATTAGGATAATTTTCAGCATGTCAACTTGATATTTTCACAAAATTTCATTTCACTATTTTGAGGATTATTTAATGATGAAACTGACCTTAGGGTAAGGTAGTAATCTACATTCAGTTAGCTGTGTCAGCATGTAGATTAATCAACACAGTCCTTTACCACCCATAAAATGGGTTTTGGTCGTTGACATTGCACTCAAGGTGACTTGTTCCTTATTTGTGCAACATCTCAAGAAACAATGTTAATGCCCACTTTAGACGAGGATACAGGGTCCAATTTCCTAAGAACCAATTTGGATTGATCTGAAGCAGATTGAATCCTTGAGTTGGACTATACCTTGGTCCCTAGCTTGATTCTTGGTTCTGTAAATGGGGAGCTCTCCTTTTAGCACTGTTTTTTTGGTCTGAACCAATTGATTTTCCCTCCAAAACAGGTGACATGTAGGTTTAGCCTCAATTTGTCACTTTTTGGTCTTGGACCCTCATCTAAAGGCCTTAGGACCAATTTAAAGCTTTCGACCAATAAGATTGGTTGAATTCATTGGTTGAATTCATTGGTTCCTGGACCTTGGACCCTTGTCTAAAGTCGCCCTAAATATCCTTCTTTGCATTACTGTAGGATTGTTTAGTTTAATGTTACACTCCTATTTCGTTCATCCAAGCCTGATTAGACCCACATTCAACTGTATCTTTGTTGGCAATATCCAAGCACAAATGTTGATGATGCAGTTCAAAAGAGGAGGGATAAATGAATATTGCCTGTATCAAAACCTATCAGCCCATATTGTGATTGATATTGACCAGATACATAGCACATTCACATTTTTCTTCGGTGATGGGGTGCATCATGAAAAAACCATGTAAACTTTGCATACTGTAGACGTCAATTGCAAGCCAACTTGTGCATTGGTCCCCAATATTTAAGTTAGAGTATGGGCAAGGAATTTGGGATACTCAGTGATGTCACTTGGAAGAAGATATGATTGATGGGAGGAGGAATAATGAGAACTGTGAGAACAACATATGGAAAATTTGCCTAAGGAAAAACATTGGGTTAATGGTGAGACAAACCCATTCAGTCTTGGGCCTTTTCAACTCATACACATGGAATGTATATTCAAGACTTTGTTTAACTCCACTACTTGCATTCACTTTGAGCATGAAATTAAACACAATCTTATGAACTTTGGGGCTGTCGTTGTGACACCCTTTGTGGCATCCACATAGTTCTATAGTCAATGATGTTAGCACAGTATTTAGGTCAAATAAATTAGGATGCTGCCTTATCTCAAGGCATGGATCTAGACCATTGGTGGTTATTTGGCCAATCTGATGGGAGGCAGTGGGTTTAAATCTTGCCAGGATCAGCAGTTCAAACATTTTTTGTGTTCTGCTAGGCAGAACACTTAGTGGCAAAACATGTAGGGCAGAACTATGGGGATGCTACACAAGGTGCTGCACTGACACCTGCAAAGTTTGTTAGGGATGTTTAACGGCCTCAGACTAGTGGCCCTTCACAAAAGCATGGGAACCACATCCCAAGAGAATCCCTTTTCAAAAAGTCAGGTTATAGACGATAATCTCAAGTTTAAACAAAGTTCACAAATTGAAATGTTATTTCACTCTAGATCACTAAGAAAACAAATTCAGACCACCAAATCCAGCAATCTCATTGGCGGTGATCCCACTGGCTTGAAAAAAACCATCTTCAGGCCAGCCAACACGAACAACACTCCCACCCCCCAAGAACCCTATTCTGTTGAACATTGAAAATAGTGATCCTTTTATATCAGTTCCATTGGTCCTCTCAAATTGTCACAAACCCACTAAACCATATTACACATTTAACGATTAATTCCCTCAAGATAACTAATAAAGAAAATTCAGACCACCATATCCAGCAATTTCATTGGCCATAACATTTTTTCTGCACATATACACAAAAGCCTACACAACACCTTAGTTGTATATCAGTGCAATAATGCTATAACCCTTGTCATTATACATGGGGTTAAAAATCTACTGAGTTCAGTTCAGGATTTCGCCTTCATTTTCCCTGGCCTACCTACACAACCCCCTATTAGGTTCTCCAACAAGAGAAAACCAACCTAACACAACCCTCTTGGCCCACATAACAAGTTGCTGTAGGCAGTAGGCAAATTATCAAAAAAATTAATTTTATTAAATTTAATTAATTACATTAACTAATTCTGTCAACTAGGTAGCTAGTTCCAGCCATGGTGAACCAGCACCTACACTGGTACCGTGGTAAAAACCAGTGTTGTGTGGTTCAAAAAATGTGGTGAGAATTGGCCAGGTTTTCAGGTCAATTCTCACCCCGAGACTTCATGGGTATCACAAATGATGATACCCTGATCGACCTGCTCATTCTCACTGGTTGAGAATTGGTCTTACACAAGAACATCTAAATATTAAAAAATAAAAACGTTTTTTTTTCCTGGTATTTAGGATACACTTGGTCCAGATTCTCAGCCATAGGGGGCTAACATGTGATGATACCCGGAGTGAAAATCAACCTTCTGATTCTTATGAGTTGAGAATTGGTCTTACAAGAATAATATCTAAATATTAAAAAAATTAAAATGTTTTTTTTTCTTTGGTATTAGGATATACTTGATTCTGAATTTCAGTAATAGGGGTCTATGTTAGCATCTAGGGTTTAAAGGCGGTTGTTGAAGCTTATTAGCTAGGTTTTAGGTTAGAGAATTAAAACAAATGAGATTGGAGTTAGGGGTAGCAGCATGGCATAATCGTCACAAGGTGAATTTGAGAAAGGGAGGATATTGTGGGCACGTGAAAGTTTGGAAAAAAATTGATTTTTTTCACTTTTCATCTGTTTTGGTTAATAATTTCGATTATTTAAATTTTCGTGAATTACAAGAAAAATATCTTAATATTATATATATAACCAAGTTGTGGGAATCGCCTTTGAAAACTGTTGGTTAAAAAAATTGTGAGAACAAGTCAGGGGGTTTGTTTTTCAATTTCCTAAGACCTTGCTGGGTTCTCTGAAAAAGTTTTTAAAAATTCAAAAAAAGCACCTATCAGATTCTTTAAAACTAGGTTAATGATCAGAACCAACGGTTCTCAAGAAAAAGTGAGAACCACCGAATAGTGGTAAAACCCAGCCCCCCCAATTCATTAAATTGTTTATAAATGTTACAATTAATTATCCCATGAATAGACTAAAGTAGGGTCTTTGAGTCCAAATCTAGAATTTCTTGGGTTTAATATGACCATTAAGAGGCCTCACTCAAGAAGGTGAAGGGTACCAGTGTCAGTGATTTTTTTTTTGTGGCGAATTTGCAGAAAATATTTTGAAAAAAAGAATACACTTTCAAAAAATTCCCTGAAATTTTCCACAGTTGCCTACAATATAAAAGAGTACTTAAAATTTCCTAGTTTCATATTTTGGATATTGCCAAACTTGGCTAAATATACTTCCGGTCGATTGCCAATTAAGCAACATCACAAAATTGAAAAGAGAAAACAGGGACCAGCGCAGGTGCTGATTCACCCGGGCCAGAGAAAGTTAGCAGCTAAATTAGGCGAGAATAGAACCAGCTTTTTAAACGCAACAAGATAAGAGTGAAAGAAGTTGAATGGGTCAAATTTGAGCACCATTCCCGAGGATGCCTTCTTCTTCTATGAGGTGTACGTAAATGGTGCAGTGAGCTAGTACGCATGCGTGACTTTGGCATTCATTCGTCGTCTCATCGTGGCCCTGCTTCTCCATCTCTAAACAACCCCCCCTCCCCCCACCGCCCTTTCTTTTGCCATCATGGCTCTCACACCGTCTGTGTAAATAGCAAATTCTCTAATTTAATAACCTCCTCTTGGACCTGGGACTGAGGAGTGGGCCTTCAGTTCGATGGGATTTGTCATCCAATTCGGCTTTCTACGTATTTGGTGGCCAGTGGGCTGATCCACATACCACGTGAAATCCTCTGGGCCAAGATGAAAGTCTATTACCGATTGTCAGGACTGTTTTGCTTGCATGGTAGCAATGCCATTGGACAAGAGTTTCCCAGTTATAACACATTTTGTTGCCTTCTGTCATTTTTTTAACCTCCCTAATGCTTTTTGCACGTTCCTTCTCACTGGTTAGGTGAACCTCATACCCAACCCCTTCTCTCTCCCATAATCTGTACGCTCAGTGTTCTAGAACGGTCAGTTCTGTTTGCTAACTGGCTTGAGTGTGCTGGTTACTGTGAATAGTTTGTGGTTGGTCTCATGCACCTCCACAATTCATGGGAACTGCATGCTCCTGCTAGTTACCCACCCAGTCCATTTTGCCCAACAAGTTGAGCAGTTTTGCCAAATACAGATATTTTCTCATGGATCCTATTGTGGGTTATAGTATATCAGAATCTAAACTTTTCTTTCAACTTTACCTTCAAATTTGGGCTATACGAGGAACAATCCAACTTATGATAGAAAGGGAGATGAGAAAAAGCCATAGGGAAAGAACTGTGTGAAAAGTCTATTAACCAAAGTAAGTCAGGACACAACATTTAATGAGTCCATTTTGCTAACCAATGATTCCAATTTGAACACAAATTACAAGAGAAAACTAGAAGTTTAGAAATTAATTTTTTTTTGTTATTGATTGTTTTTCTAGACCAAGTTTTTGTGAATTAAAGGTCTGAAGACAAGTTAAGTGAATATTTGCATAGTGTTATTACATTAGTTATTGGAGTCACATTTATAATGTGGTTAATTATATTCTAGGGACAAGAAAATTTGAGGAACTAATATATGGGAGATTTTGCATAATTTTTCATATGGTTGTCTTTGAAAAATTGATTTTGCATAATCCTTCGTATGGATATCCTTAGATGATTCCAAAAACAATTATTGAAACAATTGCCTCATTTCCAAGTGTAACTACCTCCTATCCTCATAAGTATCTCATTCTTTTTCTGTACCCACCAACATGGATATGAAAAAGCAATTTACCAGGTGCCTTTTTATATCCATGGTATTTATATAAATTCAAATTAAATTTGATATTGACATAAATATTGATGAACTATTGGAAAACACATGAAAAGTTTTGACCATCATTAATAGTGTGCAACAATGAGGAGCACAAGTTTTATAATGAGACTTTAGATTTGTCATTTTTATAGACATTTAACAAGGTTTCTTTTTCACTTGTTATAAATGCCTTACACAATTAGGTATTGAAAGGTAATCAAATGGAGAACAATACAAATATTTGTGAAAATACCAACAACCATGAGACATTTATCAAATGGAAAAGATTTTCATAATTCCTTTAAGATTATGTACACCCAAACCAATGATTGTTTTTCAAATTCTTAATATGCCATTCATTCTATGTCCCAAGCTTAACATTATGTTATATAAAAAAAGAAATTTCAACTATTGTCTCAAAATGTAATTTTGTTCAATTTGTGACTAGCTTGCCAACATGATCATCTTTCTAAACAAAATGTACATTTTAGATTAGGTCATTTGAGGAATAGATCTTTTTGGGCTTGTTTAAATTGGAATAATTTAATAAGTTATTACAATGCAAATCTTATGTGTAAACTTTAAAATGATCTTGATCCTTCACATTTGTACTTCTTGTATGTGTTGGATAAATGATTTCTACAAGCCCAAATACATGAACTATCACATCATGTGTTATCCGTATTGAATAAAAATATGAGAATGTTTGTCCATAATTCAAGAATATTGAAGTTGCCATGTTTTAGGTTTCTTAATAGGGTTCTTTGCTTGTTTTTCTTGAAGACCATGTCTTCACATTCATTTTCAATTGAATTGCTATCAAACTATCAAAATGGATTTGTCATTATCTATGTTTATTCATGACAATGATCAAAAGTTTGTGATAATGTTTTCTCCCTCACCGTTAGGTGAGTTCTTAATTCAAAAAACACATTTCTTTTCTTTTAGTGTTGTCCATAAATATATGCAATTTTCTTTACTTTTTCTCATTTAAAAACATTTTGATGTATTATGCCTCTTGAAGTTATGGACTAGGTAATCAAAGCACCTTGGCTATTTCTGGTAGCCAATGGCTTTGAATTGGGTACTTGGCTAATTTGGTTGTTGTGAGGATCAAGATAACTTACCATAGGAAGTCAACCAAATTAATTATCAATAAATTTTGAAGTAGTACATTGCATTTTTGGATTTCATGTTTATCTACTTGCTTTCATTTTTGTCATACATTTCTATTTTGTGATACTTGCCATTGTTGATTTTTGAGTTTTTATTAGTGATTCTTTGCCATACCTAGTTGTTTTTTTTGGTTTTGTTTAGTTTTTTTCCATTTTTTTTGTTGTCACATCTTGCTTTCAAATTTTTATTAGTGATTATTTTCCATATACCTAGTTGATTTTTTTTGTTGTTAAAGCATTTTCTAGTTTTTCAAAATGGCTACATCTTGTTGCTTGTTTACATATTCTTCTATCTTTTTGGTTGGCATTAATGTTTTGATTTGTCCTTCAAAACATCGTTACAAGATTCATCTTTGTATTTGAGATTCATCTATTACTAAGGTCAATGTTGATACAACAATAATGCTTGAAGATGAATTGCATTATGAAATAAACAATGATTGAGAGGATGTGATCAATATTAATGTAAATACTATTCAAAATTCTAGCAATATGCCTTAAGAATTTGGTATGGTCCAAGATCTGTTTCTTAATTAAACCATTCAACCTCATACTAAATTAACAAGAAATTTTTGTTCCTAGAGTTAATTTTCTATCAATTAATGAGGACAACTATAATAAGATTGTGAACAACCTTAAGTGTCCAAATGGAAAACATGAGGGCCATCAATAAATTCAATCTCTAGAAAAAGTTCACAAACATTGATTTTTCCATAAAGATCAAAGACTTCCTATTCAAGGATTTTGCAAATTTAACATTAGATTTCTTTTTAATGTTGTGTAAGGTTAATGGAGATACTACCCCATAGTAAGTGTGATGAACATGTACGATTCATTCAATAGATTGCTGAAAGTTATTTCTTGAACAATTACTTCGCTCCTCTCTCCCCCATTGGGAACCTCTCTGCTGAATCTGTCAACTCTTACAAATTTGTGAATCAAATTCTATTGAATTAGAATTTTGCATGAAAATTCACTCACAATGATGGTGCAAATAAAAAGCAGAGAAAACTAGATGGAGAAACTTGCAATGATGAACAACATATTGTCACACAAATTGCACTAAATTACTACACCTTTTGGTTATCAAATGTGATTTGCATATATTACTCCTTTGTAGTATTCCTAATATGTGGCAACATTGAGCTATACAA
>Ga0116228_10002230_pt1 | contig 16688 bp, 9 predicted proteins | sample S1TSphfallax_2_FD_89694 | JGI IMG/M metagenome (GOLD analysis project Ga0116228, IMG submission 89694) | Host-associated microbial communities from peat moss isolated from Minnesota, USA - S1T2_Fc - Sphagnum fallax MG | ecosystem: Host-associated > Plants > Peat moss > Unclassified | place: USA...
GGGATAAGAATTTTGGATTAAAATTTCTTTCTTCCTTTATTGAACTAGAAACATTGGCCCTAGTTTATTTAATTTTCTCCAATCTACATGTTACAAAAGTCTCTACTGCAGCTTCCTATCACTTAGATGGGTTCCATTGTAGGATAATATATAGTAAGTCAGAGGGAGACTGGTCTCCGCACTAACTGCCAACCCCTTGTGGGGTAATGCTGGGCAGGGCAGCAACAAAAACAATACTTGTACATGGGTGGTTCAAAGGTTCATGTACAGGTTATGTGCAGTTCACAGGGGGTTGAAAGGTGATTCATAGGTGGTTCAAAGGCAACATGAGTACCCCTTTGCATTGCCACAAAAGAAATGGACACAAGAACCCTCTTTCAGAAGGCATGGATTTTGCTGCTGCCCAGCTGCCCAGCACTATCCCAAAAATGATTATGAGTTATTGCCAAGGGGAGTCAAGGGAAAATAGTTCTGAAAAGCACTTCCAGAAATTTCCTAATTGTATTTGGAGGGCACCTTATATTTGTGATTTCCCTTGTAGGAAGTTCCCTCTCCTATGCCTCATTATCTTGATATGTTAAAGTTCATGATGATTTTCACCTTGTGCTTTGCCATATGTAAAGCCTATTGGTGAGGGACAATATTCCTAAAATACTGCCTCATCCTACAATCCTTATTTTAGGAATGACCCCACTAAAATAGAATGTAGGTTACTAGTTGGTGGAAGGTTACCAATTGCATGCTAATGAGTATCCATATAATGTAATGATATGACTATCCAATGGCTCATCACATAGAGTTTTAATATGTTGGTGTTTTTTTTGGCCCCTAAATTCCTTTGTATTGGGATCAAGCCTTTTTTTCCCCAGATAACTGGCAATAAGTAGTTAGAAATAAAATGACTTGCTAGGCAGTTCCTATCAACATTTAAAGAAAAGCTACAACCTACCTAAGACAATTGCCATCTCATGCTAATTAATGTTGGGGATCCTCACCAATGGACCTACATGAAAACTTTGAAAAAAATCCCCAGATCCTTCATGGTGCACTAATGGGTTCTAGTTAGCTACAGGACAAGAATACATTGGAAAAATGTTTCATATCCAAATTCATTCCATCCTTCATCGTGCACTAGTGGATGCTGGTTCACTCTGGCCCAAATGTATACCTAGGGGAAGGCCTACTCCAAAGGGCCTCCCCTGCTTTGAGGCCTTCAATGCCTAGGTTTGAAAATTCAGGGAGGCCTAAGGAGCAGGTCTGATAAAGTATGAAATGTATGCATTTGAACAAAAGGCACATGCCTTTTAATGATGGAAGGTTTGCAACAAAATAGTGGAAGACCCCTCCAATTGAGGGAAGCATCTTCCTCGTGGTTAGGTGCTTTCAAATACAAAGGAAAAAACCTTAGAGCTAGCATGAGGAAGGTTTGTGAGCCACACCCCAGAAAACACATACATCTGTCCAACAAGTACATTGCTGAGGACGAGCTCTCTTGGGTGGCCTAGAACAATCATCCCATCCGGTTGGTCATTTGTAGGATGAAATAATGGTAAGGACTGAGAACAGGGCTGTGCTACAAAAAGGGCCTGGCACATGGCAAGAACCGGCCACAGTGAACTAGCACCCACCAGTGCACCATCCACTGGATGCCTGTTATAATTCAGTTGTGGATGACCCTCAACTGAGTTAATAGTTGGTTTCATCTTGATAACCAATTCTGTAGGAAAATAGGTCTCTTATATAGGTAGATAGCTACGAAAATAGGCAACTACTAGGTAAGTAGATGGTTTATGCATTGGCAAGGGCTTTGTTTTTCATAACCTACCTACTTACAACCTGTTGGTGGGTTGTTAGTAAGTAGGTAGAAAATAAAAAGCAACTAAGCTAACCACCATAGTTAGATAGGGAACTGGAACTCAACAGAAAACAGTTTCCTGACCACTTATCATTCATCCTTCATGGTGCACTGGTGGGTGCTGGTTCACTGTGGCCGGCAAGAACCCAGCACAGGCCACACATTCCTTCACAGAACCCCTCCGTTCAAGATCCTTACCTGGTGTAAAGATTTGGAAGAATTTTAAACCACTTGTGATTTTGTTTAAGGAAAAGATGCACCTGCACTAAAAAAATTATAACAGCTCTTGATACAGTATTCAAAACTATTGTATTCATGTTATTGCAGGTACAAGCTCTTTGTGCAAGCTTTTCTTGCAGTTTTGTCTTAGCTCTATGTTTACCCACTGTTTTCTTCAGGAATTCTTTTATGTAGCATAAGTGGCAATCATCCATAGGAACATGTAGAAAACAATGGTGATCATCCCTTGGAACATTTAGCAAATCTGGCTATAAACCACATATGAAATATATTTATTTTTGAATTCAACCTTTCACATTCATGGGTACAGTCTGAAATCCAAATATAGAAATTTGGCAATCTAACTATTTCTTTTCCTCACTTTTGGCAATTGAAACCTTCCAAAATCATATCATGTTTTAGTTTCTTGATTTTTGATTCCACTTTTGGCAACATTTCACCAGTAGGAGAAAGGCTGGAACTACCATTGGTTACAGACAAGTATTCACCATACATCCAACAAACCCAGTACGTTGGCAATAGGCTGAAAGCTAGGTCACTTGAGGTGGTACCAAATCAGATAAGTTGCCAAGATTATGGTGGGTCAGCTGTAGGTTGCACCAGCCATTCAAACTACTTACTCCAATCCTAAACCTTGCTTGCTAATTCCAAACTCCTTTTTTCCCACGGCTTCTCTTCAAGTGGTTGTGTACAAGATACTATACTGGTTTGTCTTCATTCAGCAGATAAGACAGGCCTTTGAGATGCAACCCCACCTGGGTACCATTGTTTTATTGGGCAGCCCAGAAAATGAAAAATTCAAACATATATCAAAAACACCACGTCCAAAGACATTACTGAGTACAAACTAAGATGGCCTTCATTTTGGCCTTTGTCTTCTTATTATTATGTCCATTTTATCCACCATTTTTTTTCAACCTACCTCCACCAACTTACCTAACCAGACACAAGATGCCCAAACCTGAGTTCACAAAAAGACTGGGCCACACTCCATATCTACCAGGCACAAAGTTATTAGTTTAGGGCTTTAGCAGGTCTAGGTTAGGTTTAGGGTTTATGGAACTTAGGTCCTGCTCTAATACTACTGATTTCCTTTCTTAAAACAAGAGTGATGACTAATTTCTCTGCCTAATCTGAAAGTTAGTGAACTTGATGAAAACATAAAGGAAGGTCCTCTACCAACAGAAATATAGGAGGAGAGCCCCTTAATGAATTGGTTCTTCTTTAATTAGGCAAAAGGTAGTTGGTAGTCATTGTCTGGCTGGCTTACTCCTGACAATCAATTTTGCTAAATCATAGTTTGTACTGCCCTTGTGGGTCCACAAGCAAGTCATTGGTTGCATGATCTGCCCATTTTAGAGCAAAACCTTTCCACATATTTTATAATATTTGATTCTTCCAAAGGACAGATTGTTCAAATCCAAACCTCACATGCCTCACACGTACTGTACCAGATTTCACTTTGGGTCCCTACAATACCTTTGAGAATTGAATGTCTGGACCTACCCTGGCGGCGCTGTATTCATGGGCAAGTGCTTAGCATCTTCAAGAAGGTTCTAAGCAGTGATTCTTATTTTTTTTCAATTTTGTGATGTAGCCAAACTAGCAATGACCAAGAAAAACTATTTATCCAAATTTGGCTATATATCAGATATGAAATTGAAAAAGGAAAATGATCTTTCTATATTCTTGGCTACCTACTAGAAGTTACCATAATAATTTGGTGATTTGGAATTTTTTTCCCCTTGAGAATGTGGCAAATTTGGGTCAATTTCCACAAAAAATCCTTGGTATTAGTTGAAGTTCTATTTTTCAGGTCAAAATTTGGTGACAATTTGTCATTCAAAAATCATTTGTTTTAAGCTTTTGCATACATTGATTTAATTTGATTTTGAAAATTATTTTGTGCATGGACACCAAGGTTCATATTGATCATGTACCATAATATTTTTTCAATTTCAATGACAATTATATTATTTTCTATAATGCCAAAAATATCTAATTACTTATTTGAAATGTTCAAAGTAAAGAAATTTATTTTAAATTTATTGATGCCCAAATTTTTGGAATTTCAACAATTTGTGTAGATTTTATTTAAGATCTATCATCATCATTTTCTTAATTTATGTTACTAAATATCTAATATGTCTAGGTCAAATTTTTCAAGTCATTTACTTGTGGGTGTTAATCAACAACTCTCTCAAGTCAATTGATAAAGTGGAGTTCTTGTTATTTGCAATTAAGAACTATGATGAAAGTTCTTGTTGTTTGCAACTAAGAACTATGATGAGGAGAGAAAATCATGATGTAAGACCTTTCTTTTGACTTAGATCTTTTCATAAAAAAATGAACGTGCCACAATCAATCATCATTGTCAAATATTTTTATTTCAACATAATATCAAGTTTAATTTTTTTTATTATCAATTTTACTATTAAATCAAATAAAGTACTACAATATTAAACACATTTAAAGTTAAGATGACAAACCCCATGGTCATCTTGTTTTATCAAGGCATCTTTTAACTTTAAAATTGTAATCTTGAAGGCATACATTTAAAGATTAAGGGAAACAAATTAAAACAAGCATTCCCCAATGTAAAATACGAAAGGTTTTTTATTTGAATTATAAAAGGTTTGTATGCAAATGGTGAAAGGTCCTTTTGATTGATGATAACATTTCCTATGTAAATAAATGCTTTCAAATTCAAAAAGAAAATTCTTAGAATGTTTTATGTACACCCACACATTATACATAATGATATTTAATAACCAAATTGAAAGATTATGTTCATGTGATGATTTTAACATCCAATCAAATTTCTTGTGATTTTGAATATTTTAAAATTTACTTAATTTAAGGAAAGTTATGTTGTGGTGAAAAAGATAATGACAAAATTTGTTGCAAATGGTGAACATCAACTTGATAACCCAAATTAAAAAATTTCCAAACCACTTTGCACATGGTAAAGGGTTAAATTCACCATTATATTTCTAATACCAATTCAATTTACAATAAGGTTGCCTTTGTTAATCACCAATGTAACCATGCACTTATACCTATAATCACATTCAAGGGAATGTTATTCATAACAAAATTCCATTACATATATAATGCTTTAAAAAAATGATTGTGTCCAAAAGAAGTATTGACCATATATAGTTTGCCACTAGGAAGAACATGCCATTGAAGGCATCTCCAACATAAACCAATATTTTTTCCTTGCAAAACCAAAATTGGGGAATTTGCTTATCATAGTTAAACTTAAGTCAGTCTAAGCTAGATATGCCCCATTGTAACCATGTGATAGAAGAACCCTTCACATTGCCATAGACTACTTATTACACAATTGCCTCACAAAATAAAGAAAGTTTTTTCAACATAAGAGGAAACCAAAAATCCCACAAGCAATTCAAAGCATTGCTTCCCAAGTAAAACATTAAAAGTATGCATGAATATGGTGTATACATTTTAAATTTATTGTTGCAAAGTGCACAAGCTTGTTGATTTGCCCCTAGAATTATGTTTGAGAAAAAGAACAATGGCATAATTCAAACTCAATATTGCATTTGCATCTATGGTCTAAATTTGAGTCACTCCTTCAAACAATGACAATTTTATGTCCATTCACAATTGGGGTTCCAATAAAAGGAACAAGAATTCCAAGACTTGTTTAAAGCTTTTTTTATAAATGACATTTACAAGAAAAAAATTTAAATGAGAAATATTGAATAGTCTAGAATAAAATAATTCATGCAATGCTGATGATTTTTCATTAACATACATAATTGTGCATAAAATATTTGGTTTACAAGTAGAACATGCCAAAATGAGCTTTTAAAATCAACTAAACATGTATTTTTGCATAATTATTTCCTACACATGTGATGCATTTAGAGCTAGAAAATTTGGACCTAATGAATATAAACAATTAGTCAAACTATTTCCCTTGCAACCTTTTGTTTCAAAATCTCAAGAAATTCTTTAATTTTTCATGTGATTTTTTTTTTCATCAAGTTGACCTAATAAACATGTAGTTACATAAGAGAAAACGTATTTTTCTTGTACAAAAAAATTTGAAATCAATTGTATTATTTTACACATCCTTTTATAAGAAATTATAATATGAACAATTGATCATAAATTGATAAAGGACTCAAAAGGACTTTTACACAACATCCAATACTTATTGAGATTTTTAAAAAACGGGTTTTCCCAATTTTATATTAAACTAATGTTTTTCTTTCAATTTTGTGATGTATCCACATTAACAACTATTTGCAAGAAAATTTAACCAAGTTTGGCTATAGGACAAATAGGAAGCTACCTAGAAGTTTTTTTAAGTCTTACTACTTTTTAATTACATGTAGGACCACAAAGTCTAAATGTGGTGATCAACTTAGCTTTTTTTCCTACTTCTTTGGTGAAAAAATTGAAAACTTTCCCACAAAAACCCTTTGAAAGGGCTGCAACTCACTTTCAGATTTTGTGCATTATAAAACTTTGCACAAAAATTAGATTTTCTAAAATTATAAAAACACATTAATACACCACAATTGCAATATATTAAACATGATCAAAATCTGAAATTTTCCTTTGGAATCATTTTTCAATTAAACTTTTTTTTTGGAAGCCCAATTATGAATGAACCGATGTTGGGTGGATATAACTTTTTTTTATATATTCATCAATTTCAATTATCTGCCTATTTGTTATTTGCTAGTTCCAGTTATTATTATTCTTATTTTCAATTGTAATATCTTTTAAGGATATCATTAAAAAAATCTAATGTTGGATTTCAATATGATCGGATATTTGTCACCATCAATATATGTTAGATAACCTAGCATTCTAGATAATAAGATAAACAATTTTTTTTTCAAAAGTATTTTACAAATTACGAGTCCAAAAGTTCATTTCACCAAATTCACTTTCATATTGTTCTAATTCTTCCTCTAAAGCTAGATCAACCTCAATCAACTTTATCAAACTAGAAGGTGAATTACAACCCACCATAGGATCACTAGGCCAATCTTTTCTAACAAAAATTATCTTATCTAAATTATCTAATTATAAATGACATGTCATCAAATTTGTAAAAATTCCAGCCAATGAAAAAATTCTTTCAATTTCTATTTGAGAACCAACAATGCCAAGAATTTGATAAGCAAGAAATGCCACAGTTGGAAATAAAGAGTCTTGTTTCACCCACCATTCTAAAGGACATTCAATGTCCTTGACATCCACTTGAAACCTTTTAAACATCAACAACTCCTTGTTTACAACCTCCTTTGTTGGCTCACTAGTTCCAACATACATCTCAAAAATGTCCAAGCTATTTTTTTCATCAATTCGCATATTTGCTACATGTCTAAATTATGCCATAAGGTGGAGGATGTGGTTGCATTTCAAAAGCATAGTAAATATGGATCATTGCTCATACCCTTCCATAATGGAAACATGTTCTCAACCAATAAAAGATGAAGCCAACCTCAAACTTTTAAATCCACAATTTAACATCAAGGGCAACATGTTATGTGTTTTCTTTCCTTCATACTTTTTAAAGAATGAAAGAAAACCATCTAAAATGCCACATATTTTTCTTCTAATGTTAGATGCAAGTAATGATAATTCTTGGGCTACAACAAAATCATCATCAATTAAATCTTACAAGTTAAGTGAAATTCTATATTCTCCTTTAAGTTTCAAGCTTATAGTGATTGTTACATTCAAAGCATTAGAAAGCAACCAATGCCCACGAGATTGGCTCAACACACAAGCACCTATAACTGAAAGCAAAACATCAATAATTATTTGAAATATTTGTTAGGTTAAAGGTGGAAGGACACAACTAATTACCCTCATTATAATTTGTCGACTATAATGTAGGAAAAATATTACCTTGAAGTGTAATGCTTTTTGAAATACGATGATTTTACTTACAAACCTACAAAAGTAGATCAAGGATCAACAAAAATTACTTACAATTAAAATAAATTAGAAACAAAAAGACTTGCAAAAATGGAACAAAAAATTAACTATCTAAAAACTAAACTAACCTTGTTTTCATTGGAATGTTTAGTTTCTTAGGTTTCAAACAAACTTCAGTGCAAGTTCTATTTCATTCTTCACATCCTTTATTAGATTTCTTTGGCCAAGTAATGCATTTTTGCAAATATGCCTAAGTAGATTTAATAGACACATATTTCAAGTTCTTACAAACTTTGTCATCAATTGTGGCATATTGGTACGCTTTGGAAAAAACATGACCAAAACAGGTTCCCAAAAAACTTTCTTCCAAACCTAAAGTTTCACATTTAACAACAAACTTCAAAACATTAATCAATGTATTTAAATTTGAACCTTCATACTTCACATATGTTATGATTTTACTTCTCAAGCCATATGCATCTAAAAGCTCAATAAAATTTCTAGCCAATGTTTATCTTGTAATTTTAGCAACTTCAAACAAACCAAGAATATCATGTTTTGGTTTCCAATTAGATCCCAAAAAATTTATGACCAAGACAAACACATCATGTGCACCCTCGGATGTCGCAACCCCACTTTTGGAAGACTGTGAGGATGACACTCACACTCCCGAAATGGGGACTTGGGAGTCCTCCGGGACTCCCAAAATTTTAGAGTTTGATTGTAGGGGTCAAAACACCTTGCTTTGAGGCGTTATTAATGTCATTAGAAATCTATTGAAGTGTAAATGTCAAAAATGGCCTCGCATGAGCCATTTGGACATATGCGGCACAAATTATGGCAAAAAGAAGGGCCGAAAGTCAGACTGGTAGTTTGATTCCCAACCACTAAAAGTCGAGAATCGACCAAACCCCGGTGTGTGCAGGTGGAGTGCAACACACTATTGAAAAGCTCTCAAGGAGAGCTACAAGTTTGCTTTAGATTTCATCCCAATTAGAGGTCTGAATAAAGAATTCTAAACTCACAAAGTCCCAAGAGTCCAAACCAGGACAGTTTCAGGACTCCTCCTTGGGAGTCCCATGACAAAAAACCATTCAGATGTGGGTGCTGTGGAGTAACGCAAAGAATACTATATGGGGGAAGGTGGTAGCTTCCCCTAAATCCGGGATGTGCTGAATCTTTTGAGTCCAAAGTTGCCTGTGGCTTGTCCTAGCACTAAGGATGCTCCAAAATGTGAACTAACCAACTTGTTGGTTGGCTTGATGCAGGTTTGAGTTTGAGTAAGTAACTAAAGCTTTTCCTTTTCCCTAGTCCCATCCTGAAGCTTCAACATGCCCCTTTACCCCTTTTAGTGTTGAAAGCTAGGAGCGTGCCCTCAAGTCCCCACAATTCCGCTGTTTTAGAAACCAAGGCCCATCTTGGGCCTAACTTGGGACTTGGGAGCGTGTCATTGGACATCCACAAATCAAAATTGGCGGTAGCATAACTATAATCATTTAATAAAGGCAAAAATATGTTTCTTTAATTTTTTCCACCAATTCAAGCAAAATAGTGTTTAAAAATAATTTTTGAAAAGGAAATTACACACAAGGACATAATTGTAACACTAGACACTTTAACCACACACTCTCCACAAATTACAAAGGCAAAAGATTTCTCATTATTAAAAGTGCAAGATTTTCCACAAACATTTTTTACTCCACATCATCTTTTGAAGGGATCTTTTGAAGCAAAATATTCAAATATGGAAAAATTGGAAATAAAAGACCTTTTCTTTGTAGATTACCTCTTTACATTTTCTTTCCCTTGATTATTCATTTCTTCTTGAAACCCATTATAAATTGTTGAATGATCTACATCAAGATGTTTTTGCAAACATGTTATGCCACTTGTTTTATAATATGTTACTAAACCTTTCCTTAACTGTTTTCTTGAATTCATATAAACAATAGGTTGAGAATGACACAATAAACAACACATCATTTGATGAATATCGAAGTTTGCTTTCAAGTTATCATTAACACAATAAAAAGACCAACAAAGTGCATTTTTATTATGAGGACGCCATTTTTTTCTTTGAGTTTGCAACTGTTGCAAAATCTATTTAATTTTCTCATGATCAAATTCTCCTAACACTTTACTTACTTTAGTTTGTAGACTTGGATTTTCACTTTCTTCCTTTACTTGATTAAGTTCAATTTCATCATAGATGCATTACTATATAGTCTTTAGTTTGCATGGTTTGATTACTAAATTCATTTGACCTTTCCATCTTTCACAACTATTTTACAAGGCCAAATGGTGGAAAAACTAAGGAAACAAATACAAGGTTTTACTATGTAATGTGATGATAGTGTTCTTATGCACAACTAAATATGATGCAAAACATTTACAAGCAAACAAAGATTAAAAAATTTGCAAAATGAGCGAACATATAAAACTGCAAAGCATTTATAAGCAAGCAAAAAGATATTGCACAACAAGTAAGTAAAGATAAAATTGTCTAAAGTACAAGGGTTTAAATTTGTCTCCAAAACAATTTATAACAAGCCCTACACCACAAACCAAAAGCCAAAAAAATTAAAACAAAAAAAAAGAACAAAAGACATGTTGGAAATAAGCAAAAGAAAAATACTTACTGAAAAAATACAATTTTTCAACTCTCGACTCTCGACCACTCCCACTTCCTACAAGAAGGAATGTAAGGGGGTAGTACAAGATTCTTCAATGAATAACAACACACCAATAGTAATAACATGAAGAGGATAACATAACAACGTGAAAAGGAGAGCAATAATGTGAAGAACCTTGTACTTAAAATAAAAAAACAACCAAAGAGGAGAACAACATCACAAAGAGGAATGCCAAGCAGCACAAAGAAAAGAACAACAAGACAAATAGGAGAGTAATAATGTGAAAAGGAAAGTAGTGGGGCGAAAAAAAGAATAGTAGGGTGAAAAGGAAAGCAACGATGTGAAGGAAAGTAAAGTGCAAGGAGAGGAAAGCAGAGCAAAAGCATAATATAGCAGAATGCGAAGAGAAGGAGAAAGGAGAAAATGGGCGCGAGTTGAGCTTAAGCCCCATTTTATTCTAGATTTAAGGTTCTTGTTCTTTTTAGGTTTAATGGCAAAGTCCACATCATTTTTTTCCCTTGTAACAAACTACACTAACACCTACTGTTTTTTTTGTGTTGTAATGGCCTAAATTGGCTCCCACAATTTTGTTTTGATCCCCCTAACAACCTACACCCTAAACCTAAATCCCTCTCATATCCATATCTAGGCATGGATTTAATATCCGCCTTGTATATCATATTTTCAAAAAAAATTATTTTGTCAAGATATTATATGATTGGATATCATTATTTTGATATCCAAAGATAAGGATATCACTTCGGATATCAAAAAATTTGATATCAAAAGGATTTCAAAAGTGATACCCTAAGTGATATCTAGTCAAGATATTTGGATTTTCAAGATATCCACCCAACACTAGAATGAACCTTTTTGTAGATGCCTACATCAATTTGAATCCTACATTTTTTTTTGTTATCTTGTGCACCTTTTGAATAAATAGTTTGAAGTAAATTTAAATGTTCCCTTCCAACTTTTCTTGAATGTGTGCACAACCTTGGAAACATATTGCATTCTATCTAAAGGATATTATTGTCAAGATTGAAATCGTTCATTTTAACATAATTCATGTAGTTTTTGGGCAAAGTTGCAAGATTAATGTGTCAGTTGTTATCAAAAAATTGTGTTGTGTTATGTATTGCATGTTGCATTCTTTATAAAAGGTTACATAATGAACAATGGAATATATTGATTAAAATCCACAATTTTGGCTTAATGTTATCAAAAACTTAGTAGAAATAACTTTCCAATTCTAATATGTCAAGTTGTCAACTTTCTCCATGAAGTTGACTATCAAAACAAATCAATTCATGCCATATTATGGTTATGAATAAACATAGGGTTTGAAATTTTGTGGATCTTTGGTTGAATTGCCTAACACCTTACCTTATCAACCATTTGGGTGCAATTATAACAAATTTTCATGAACCTTAAGGTCCACATGGGAAGTCCAAAATTGCTTTAAGAGAGGCTCCCTATGACATAAGCATTTTGTTGAGTTGGGCAAAATAACTATGTATGTGTGTGCCATTCGAGAATGTAATGTTCATAAAAATGTAATGTGCAAGAGTATGTTTTAACTAATGTTCTTAACATCCCTTTCTAGTAAGACATTCCAAGGATGTTTCAAAATTGGGTGTCAACTTCTAGGACATCCCAAATTTTGGCATTTTTTATATAAAAAAATAGGTTCAAAATAAGTGTTTTTAATTGAAATTTTTACAATGATGAAGGGTGATGAAATGATGAGAATGGCAATGGTAAAGGTGCATCCACATTAATATGAAACACCCTTAACATTTTTTTGAATGTTTATTTTAGAATTAAAAAAATAATAATGACATAAAAAGATGTTGCATCATATTGTTATGTAAATATATGTGTAAACCATTTCCCCCAAAATAAGAGTTTTTACAATGATTTTAAAACATAAATTAAAATGTTTAATGAATGATTTTGAATACTTTATCATCATTAGATTCATTCCAAATTACATCACATGTCCTTAAATTATATTAAAAAAATATCATGTTTAATGTTTTTGAATGACTTATGACATTAATACAAATTTTATTATTAAAACTTGAAAAATCAACCATTGATTAAACATATGCCTACATGCCATGGTCATTTGTGATTAAAATGTGGGATCATTTTAAAAAATTGGCCATTGAAATGTTGACACATGGCAAGTTCCAAGTTGAACAAATGGCATTGTGTGACCTATTTAGGTTGGCTTCACTACAAGGAATTCTTGTATTAACAATTGGTTTTATAATTAAATTCTAGTTGCAAATGCCACATGTGATTGTTACATATAATTGCAAAAAACATTATGTGCATGGCACCTTGTCAAAATGTTGATTATGTGACTAATACAAACTTTTCATCCAATTGGCATCTAGCCTATGTGGCATGATCAATTGTGATTGGTTTTATGACTAAAAAGTGTAGTTGCATATGATGATTTGACATGGTCCTTTATGATTTAATTTACAATTAAGAAGTTCATTTGCATGAAATGTTTCATAGTTGATTGGGATGTATCCACATGGCAATAATCCGTCTGACAATCCTAGGCTAGGTTATGCTAAATTAGAATTAACAACTTAAAATAAGTTAGGTAGGTAGGTAGGCATGCATGCATGCATGTTTAGGATAAGTAAGTGCATGTAGACTATAAGTTTAGGTAGGTAGGTAGGTTTAAAGTAAGTAAATGAATGTTGGTTATAAGCTTAAGTAGGCATATAAGTTTAGGATAGGCAAATGGGTGTACGTTATAGGATTGAATAACTAAATGGGACTTTTTTGGTTCAAGTTTAGAAGCTTTTTTTTATTAGCTCATTTCAAATGGCACATGCACTTTGAATTTCTAAAATGCATACCATCCCTTTTATTCACCTAAATATATATGTTACAAAATTCAACTTGCAAACAAAGGATCTAAAATAAATAATTTTAATATAAAAAAAAAACATTATGTAACATTATTACATTCTTTGTCTTGTGCACAAAAACATTATCACATATTCACATAATAAAACACCTATTACTTAGCCTACCAATTTATTACTTAATTACTACCTAACCTATTTAATAAATTGATTACATAGTCCACCTAATTTGGCTATTTTAGGCTATTCCACCTTAAGCTATTAATTTAAGTTATTCTACTCCAAGACATTTTTGACTATTTTAGGCTATTTAAACCTAAATTATTTTAAGCTATTCTATCCTAAGTTATTTTTCATTATTTTAGTTTATTTCACCTTAAACCATCTTAGGTTATTTTGAATTATTTTATGATATTCCATCCTTGGCTAAGCTATTCAAGGTACATAGAGACTATTTAAGTTAAATAAGGTATTTAAGGGTACTCCATACTTAGGGTTTGATTTTGCTACGGGTTGGGTGTAAATATGCTAAAGTAGGCCAATTTGTGAAACTTATTTTTTTGAATGAAAATGGTCATTAAGTAGATTTTAGTATAAAAAAATTTGAAATGTTTTATAACATGATGATCAATATGAAGATGTTTTTCAAATTTTAATGTAGTGAAAATATTTTTTATGTTTTTAATATGCCTTTAAGTAGATTTTTGAAAATGCAAGTAGATGTAAGTAGGGGACTTGGATTGGTTTCAAATGAATGAAAGTAAAACTTTGATTATATTTTTGGTAATTTCAAGTTGATGGAACATTAAAATACATAAACTAGTCTAAACTTTTGGATAATGAAGCCCCTATTTTGTCAAATCATTAACTTAAAAAAAAACGTTTTATCACATTTTACTCAATTAATTAAAAAACCTTTGTACATTTGTTTTACATAAAGGCATTTGAAATTTGGTATGCAATTTATTATAAACCTAATGAAATGCATGATGGTTTCATTATTGATTGTAATGTTGAGGAATACTTTTTAAAAAAACTACTAAATAGTTCCCTAAACAACTTAAAGTATTTTTAAGGGTTATGTAGGGGTTGTTTAGGCCACTTTAAAGTTATTTCTTAGGTAGTCTAAACTCCTTAAAATACATAGGGGGTTTATCTAAGGACTACAATTTAGGCTACTTAAAGGTTAGTACTTAGGGATTGCTAGGTTATGTATGTGTTACCAAAGGTACCAAAAGGTTTACATATGGGCTACCTAGGGGTTGCTAAGGTATTTAATTAGGAAGTACCAAAGGGTTGCTTAAAAACTACCTAGATTATATAAACTACCTGGGGCTATCTAAAGTATCTAAAGTCCAAAGGTACTTAAGGCTTGTTTAGGTTACCTAGGCTACCTAAGGGGCTTCCTAGTCCTAAACTATATGAGTTAACATAACATGTTGCATGCATTAGCTTGCCATTAGCACATGAATATTAATAATTATGATATATAGTTGTAATTCAAGTTGAACAAGATGCCACATGTTATTTCATCACTTGTTTCAAAGCACATTTCTAATCACAAAAATACTTAAAATTTCATATATATTGAAATATGTTGGACCAATTGTGGATTATAATATATATGAAAAATAAATTCATTTTCATCCAAACCAATAGTAGTTGTAAGTCATTTCTTTAATCACATTTAGAACTTAAAACCATTTTGTAATTAAATATGTGACTATAGATCACATTTACCACATGCTATGGAGAATAATTGGAACAATAATCATGCAAATCGTTGATTTGAACATAAGTCATAAACACATGGATTGGTATGGACATGATTACTTATAGTGATAACATAACCTATTTTATGTAACTCTGTGAAATGAATTGCCCAAGTTAGTGAGTAGGTACTTAAAAAAAACTTAATGGTTAAACTTAAAGCATGAAGGATCAATTAGAATCAATTCGGGATTTTTATTTTCAATTTTGTGATATCCAAAATTTGGCAATTTTTTTCAAAAAAAAAAAACAGTCAAATTTTTAGATAGAAAAAAATTCCAAAAAGTTCCCATTATTTTTTCCAAAAGAATAAAAAAATTCAGGGAAAAAAGACATTGATATTAGTACCAAAAACAATTATAGTGCTTTTGAACTAGACATGTGTTAACAAACTTGATACTAATATTCCCAAATATTGAATGCAATTGTCACATCCCTAATTCTTGAAACAAAATTATTAGACTATTAAATGGTATTAAGAATAGGCAAGTGATTCATGACTTTTTGCCCTTTATGGCAATTTGAAACCAATGTTCGTGAATTATTTTTTTACATAATAACCATGAGGTACTAAGTTAATTTTTTTGGGTGCCAAGTAGGTTTTTGAAAAAAATTGGGTAATAATTGTCAATTATACATAAGGGTAGGTTATCAAATAACTGAGCCTTAATAACCACTATTTAACTTATTGGTTATACATCAAATATAGGGTTTAAAAACAAGTAAAACATTTTTTTTCTTATTTTAATTTTTTTGGTGTTCATATCTTATATATTAATTCACTTGTTTGTCAGTGTGTCTGTCTGAACTTGTCCATTCTGACCCGTTAACAGTTTCTGCGAGGCCGATTTTGCAACCCCTAAATGATAGAAATGAGGTCTCGAAATGAGCCGCACCTGGCCTGAAATGTTCCAGCGCCAGGTGCGGGTCGTGGTGGCAGAGAGATGCACGCTCGCTGGATCTTCCGTTTCCCCGCACCAGCCATCGATCACGTTATTAATAAATAAATAAAATGAAACAAAGTTGTAAAAAAAAAGAAAGAAAAAAAACAAATATATATTTTTAAAAGGGGAAAAACTAGAAAAAAAAAACAGAAAAACATTTTAACAATTAGAATTTTTTTTTAAACACTTAAAAAATGAAAAAAACGAAAAAAATATTAAAAAAAAAATTTAAACATGAAACAAAAAATGGAAATACAATAAAATAATCTTAAAAGAAAAAAAAATTACAAAAATGAAAAAACCAAATAAATAGTAGAAAATAAGAAAAAATAAAACTTATAATAATGAAGAAAAACCCTACTTGAAAAAGAATGAGGTGTGTCTTCTTTCTCCAAACTTCAAACTTGCATCCAAATAAACA
>Ga0116228_10002231_pt1 | contig 16676 bp, 11 predicted proteins | sample S1TSphfallax_2_FD_89694 | JGI IMG/M metagenome (GOLD analysis project Ga0116228, IMG submission 89694) | Host-associated microbial communities from peat moss isolated from Minnesota, USA - S1T2_Fc - Sphagnum fallax MG | ecosystem: Host-associated > Plants > Peat moss > Unclassified | place...
CACTAAGAGGTGGTATATATTTTGTTCGTGGGGGTGGGGGGTGGTGAGGGGGGGGAGGAGGGGGGGGGGGGGGGGGGGGGGGGAACTTGGGCTAATGCCTTCATTGCCATGCCCTCAACAAACTTAACCTTATCTTGACCCGCCTTTTCAACCTTAAAAACCTGTCAGATTTTTTCTCCTTGAATACCAAGGACTACATCTACTGTAAGGTCCCATTAGTTTGTACAGGGCCCAGCCTTACATATTTTGTGGGGTCCTGGCCAAGGTATCATCATAATCTGACAGGCTTTAGAGTTGGAGAAGGGCCCAAAATGTTTGGAACCTTCCGAGATTTTCACACCTTCCACTTGGCGAACAGACCTTGTGACACAGGTACCTCAAATCCTGGAAAGTAGGTTATATTGTTCTGGGGCATTTGGAACTTGGGCTAATGTCCATGCCCTCCAACAACTTAACCCTCTCTTGACCTGACAATTTGGACCTTTAAAACCTGCACAATTTTGCTTCATGAATAACAAGGACAGACTCATAAACACTATATCTATGGTAAGGTCCCCCACTAGTTTGTACAGGGTCTGGCCTTACATATTTTGTGAGGTCCCAGCCAAGGTATCATCATAATCTGACAGGTTTTAAAGTTGGAGAAGGGTCCTAAATGTATGGAACCTTCTGTGATTTTCAACACCTTCCACTTGGCCTACAGACCTTGTGACACAGGTACCTCAAATCTTGGAAGGTAGCTTCTCAAGAGAAAGACCCTTCTCCTGTACTTGCAACAGGTCTAGTGGTGACAGGTAGGTACCTCTCAAATCTACCTAGAGAACCTGCCTCCAAGCTGCTAAGTCTAGTGGGAAAAAACCTAAGTCTTCTGCAAGTATTCTGCTCTACTTGCAGGGCAGCAATCATCACAGATACTGTAGCAAGCTCAAGTAAGCAAGCTTCATACGGAAATCTGATGCCACAAGGTTGTTGCAATTATCAAGAAATAGTTTTATGTATCTAGATCTTGATCTACCAGAAAGAAATTACAGAAAGCCCTCTGTGGCCCAGGGGCAGATTTCACTAGAGATCTCAGAGCTTAGAGACTTCTTACATCGTCAGACATGTATGCGCGATCTGGATCTTCAACAATGGGTGAGAGTGTGCCGTCGTAATCTAAAAAAACAGCCACCTGCTTCCCTTTTGCTGTCTTCATCACTTTCTCAAATACGTCCAGAATTGGTATATGCTTCTCCTGCCAACCAAAAGACAAAAGGGCAAAACACACAAAGATGTATGTCTGTCAGTCTTGATCGCTATAAGCTACAGTCCATCGACGATGGCTGTTTTTTTTCTCTCAAGAACCTGCAGGCACCGGCCACGATTTCGCGACAGTCCGACCGACGTCGGCTGTTATTTTTTTCTCTAGCACCCACCGCCCACAATAATTTCGCTACAGTCCAACCGATGTTGGCCGTTTTTTTTTTTTCCCTCGAGCACCCACCGCCCACAATTTACACAAGAGTTCTAAGATCAGAAGATCTCTAGGAATCTAGATCTGTCTCAGGGACTGTAACTAAATTTGACACCACAAAATAAAAGAAAAGAAAAAGTTTCGAGAGTTCGGGTAGTGTATGCGAGGTGATCGACTTTACCGTCCAGGCGGCGTACTCGGCGGCCTTAGCATCGAAGAAGTCGAATTTGTGATCGCCAATGAGAGAGCGGAAATGCGGTGGCGACTGCGCCTTCATAGCAGTCAGCCACTTCACCATATGCCCCCCGTTGTGATCGCTAATTTTGTAGCCGGAGTTGCGCAATTTAGGCAAGGCTGTTGAAATGGGGGTGATCGGTCGAGGGCAGCTGCAGGTATGAAGATGATGATGATGATGACTCGAGCAAGATGAGCTGCTGGATACTAGTGCCGTCGTCGTCGTCGTCGCTGCTTTTGCAGGAGAAGAAGTAGCGGGTAGTACTAGAGATGAGGTCAGACATGATGACAAGCTGGTTGAAATCGAAGACGGGCATGAAGTGATCAGCGGCTCTGCAGCAGCAGAAATGAGTGATGCCGATCTCTTGCAGGATGATCGCAAGCTGAGACTCCCTGTTGCTGCAAGGTACCCATCTCCTAGCCTGGACAAACTGGAGCTCAGCAATCCCACTTCCTTGCTCTCAATCTCTGTCTGCTGTTCCAACAATCTATCTAAACTATAACTCACTTCTGTCACCTTGAGCACCATCTTCCGCAGCTCTGATCTACAGGAAAAAGTACAGCTTCAGGTTCGTAAAAATTGCCTGGAGCTTCTCTCGGAGAATGGTAAACAAGTACCTAAAGTTTTTTGGAGCTGCCAAACTTGTTCAAATTTCCACTAAACCCTAAGCCGGAAACCTCGACGAAAAAAAAAAACCAGAAAAGATCGCGAGCAATGTGGAGGGCATATATATTGCACTCATGTTACAACATCCCCACAGTAAGCTTACAAGCAGTACTCCAGTCAGACCTCAAAAAAAATAAAAATAAAATCTAAAATAGAGCGTGCCAACTGACTTCTTCAATGCCTGCAAATCTTTCGTGCAAAATAACCGGGTGATTACCGAAATCAAAATCTTAGACCTGCAGCAGAAGTGCTACTCGGGATTTAAGGCCATGCAATACTCTGGAAGGCTTCGTCCATAAAATTGCAAACAAGGACCGTAACTGCAGTAGTGGTCCCGAACGAGTGAGTTCTAGCCAACAAACTGGACTTACTTATTTGTACAACACGTCCCACCTCAATAAAGGGTTTCAAAAAAACTACTTGAGTTCAGGGACGTGAGTGGTTTCAAAAACTCACTGGGTGGATTTGGCGAGGGAAATTCTTCAAAACTGAGACCCTCCTCCACCTCCTCCTCCAAAACATACATACAACCACAAATTTCTCCCTCCGTCTTTTGATAATTGCATACAGAAGTAGCAAACGAAATGGGCGACTGAAAATTAGGCGGGCCCAGCAGCTTTGGGGGCTGGGTGGGTGGGGGAGAGGGACTACAACTACTACAACTACACGATAGCAAGCTCCAACGGCGTCTAGGAGCAAGCCAAAACAACTACTAGAAACAGCAAACGACAGGAAAGAGGAAAAACATAGGAAATAGATGGGACAAAGTTGAATAATGAGAGATTTGTTGAGAGAGTTTAGAGAGAGAGAGAGCACGCTCACGAAGTGCTGTGACTTTGAGGAAATCAAAGGAAGGAGGACATGGAGATGCAAAGGGCCAATATATAGCCCCGTTTTCACCCCGCACCCAAGCCCGGGCGGGCCCCGCCCACCACCCATGTCCTCTTTCCATTTCCTTTCATTAGTATTATTATAGGAAAACTATTAATTCCCTCCAAATTTTCTTTTCTATTTCCTTCCCTCTTTCCTTGCCCTTAGCCTAGTTGAATCCATTGTTGTTGTGGTATTATGGAATAGCGCCCCATTGCTAGTGGGGGCAATGAGGGCGAGTTTCTTGTTTGTTTGTTTTCCACCTAGCCTGGTAGCACTTTGAGCGCGGTGCAGTGAGAAGTTGTTCCGTCTGGTGGTAACAACCGGTCTACCAAAGCCTGTTCCAGAGTGTAACTAGTGTTCCCCAACCGTTGATTCACATCACAAGTGCAGGTAACAACTAACAACTGGTTCTGCCATGGCCTTCTCCAGAGTGTAAGTGGTGTTCCCTGACATTGATTCACATCGAAAGTGCAGGCTTGTTTCAGTGTGTAAGTGGTGTTCCCCAACCATTGATTCACATCACAAGTGAAACTGGCAGAACCAAAAGTGAAACCAACAGGCGACCACCTGTCCCACATAGGAAAAAACCAAAAAAAACCCTTTAAAAGTACTGGAAATAAGACACAAAAATTATGGTTAAAAAAATATCTTGGGTTAATTTTGTGATGGAGCCAAACAAACAGGCAACCAAACCATAGGAAGATTTAGCCAAATTTGGCTATAAACAAGAGATGAAAGTTTTTAAAAATCAAACATCCTGCTATATTCTTGGCTAGCTACTTCACCCAAGTATAGAAATCTGGTGATTTTTCTTTAATTTTTCCCAACTGACTATTGAAAATTTCAAGAATCACTTTATTTTTATCTTCCAATTTTTCTTTTTGGTGAAATTCTGCCAGGAAAGAAAAAAGCCTCTCAAAAAAGGCTTTGATATGTTACCTGAAATATTTGACCTTTGCCTTCTCCCTTACTTTGGGTCCCTAGCTAGAGTTTTTCTGGCGTAATTTCATTGCGGTTGGAAACAAACAAACAACCGTCATTTATTACATCCATTCTCAGAACGTTAGGTGTCCCGTAGGTCCTACAAAGGAAAAAGGCGGCTTGGTCCACAGTATGACCAAATGCGCGTTTCTTTATAATCAATGTTTTTCGCAAAAAGTTAGTTGGGAAAGTGATTCCATTGTTTTGATCTGGGTAATGTAAATGTAGTCATCCTATGCAATAGTAATATGGATGGTCAGATCTTCAAACAGCTTTAGCTGCAAAATTTGCACTTCATTAAAATTTTGGATGAAGTAAGTCAGAATCACATGGTGTGAAAAAATGCGCTCACCTCTTGTAAATTCCTTGCACAATACTGTATTGTGGGGGTGTCAAAACACTTTTTTTAAAACAATTACTGTTCGTTGGTCGGTCGGTCACATTGATTGGACAGACATTGATTGTTTCACACGTGACATTTAAATGCCCTCTTACAGTATGTTGTCCAATATTTCCTCTTTATTGGTGCGGATCGGCAATAACAACATTTAACAATAAAATTAGATATGGTAACTAATGTTATTTCCCCAACTACAATACATTGCTAAAACTATTCTAAGTCCACATTGATGGAACGAAATGGTGGTATGTGCCTAGAAACAAGAAGACACATGTATTTACAATTTACGTAGCAAAAAAAACCCAAAATGATTACAATGCTTAACCCTTAAACCTTCCTCCCACCCTCCCCTTATCCTAGGTGGGAGTAATGGTTTCAAAATCTGGCATACATGGTTTGCAGCTACCATGTCAATGAGGGCTTTCCCTTCCAATGAGAGTTTCTTGTCCACCCTGGCATATTTGTTTTTGAACTTCTTCCCATGATACGAAGGAAGTTTTGGGTAACTTGGTTCAACATAGATGCGAAAGTCAATGAGAAGTTTTGCTGTCCAATGTTTTCAACATTTTGAAAACAAGAGCTGAATCAAATGATAGTGTCAATTCTAATCACAATGCCAAATTGTCAAAGATTTTTGTTTGTCTCAAAAACGATTACTCATTCATTTCAACTTTTTTTGAACAATTGTTTTTCACATGACTCTGTATCCATGCTTTCTATCTACCACCAAATATTTTTACAATACATGGAGCACACCATCTTAGTCTAAGTCTTTAAAAGCTTGCAATTTCAAAAACTGCTTGAAACTAGAAAGTTTAAACTTTCAATTGTGAGAATTTTTCATTTCTCATGAATATGTATATTTTTTAATTGAAATATTCAGCTTGAAGTCTTGTACAACTCCACGAAGTTGGATTTTCAAAATTTTGATGTTTTGCATAATTTGTAAGTGCTTTGGTGTGGGCTGGTCCAAATTTTGAATTGGGACTGTTTTGGCCAAATGTCAACTAAGGGTTAAATGAGATACTTTATTGGAGTCTCCTCATTCAGAACTATTTCTACAAAAAAAATTTAAAGGGCAGAAGACAAATACCTTTTATTGTTTAGTTTGTCTTCTGAGATGATAGGAGACAAGTTCGTTACTATCGGTATTTTGTCCATTGCAGACCCCTTATTTTGGGAATGCCTCCCTTGGGGATTTATCCTCCACTTCAGCAACTGCAAAGGTTTGCCTTTTGGAATAAAAATGGAGGGTAAGAGGGGCTGGAAAGTTGGAATTCCTATTGAATAGTAATAGGGTAGAATCACTAATCATCAAACATATACTTATAATCAAACCCTTCACAATATTTTCCTCATTCCTTAACATTCCTCATTGAGCAATTTTTGTCATTGGACATGCAAACTAAAGGGCCTAGAAATGTTCCTTTAGTGTTAGAAGTGAAGGAGCAACGCAGAAAACACACAAAGAAACACAGGAGAGGGTGAGTGATAGTTTGCTTTTTGTTTTTGAAAAAATAGCTCTAAATCTCTCTGCGGTTTCAACCCCATATCTTCCTCATTTTTAGTTGTTTTGAGTGACTAAAAACTTGATGGGTGTGCCATCTCGGGCTTTACAAAAACTTCTTTATATTTCAGAGGCACGGATGAAATGATCAAAGATTTTAAGCTTGAAATTTTTATTTGTTTTGATTCACCCATCATCAAACATTGAACCCCTTAACACCAAACACCCCATATTTTTTCATTTTTTTAATCAAATTGAGCAATTTTTGTGATGTTGGAAGCGCAAGGTGGAGGGCTACAAATGCTTTTGGAGCTTTAAAAGCATATGAACAATGTCTGCAGATTCAACCTCCTTTGACTTCTTAAGTGTTTGCTCACCAGCCTATCTACACTACATGTAAATTGATGTGACTTCAATCCTTGTTTGGCCTAAAAGTACTACTTATTCACCTATGGAACTGGGGGGTGATTTCTAGTTATGGTAAATAACCAAACATGTGAAAAGTAAAAAATGCAGACATGAAAATGAGAATTAGGAGGGGAGAACTTGTATAAAAGAACTATTACTACCTAATAGCTTCTTCTTTTTGGGTCAAATATTCGCACTGTGGTGTCAAAATAATTCGACTATTTTATTTTAAAATAATTTTAGTGTAAATTCGAAATATATTTGCTAATAAACTGAAAAAAATGGTCAAACTTTCAAAACCAGAAAATTACAAATCAAAATCCTGCTACCTAGTGGGTCCGGATGGATGGCTGTGCCATCGGCCACATGCAACATGGCATAAATGCCCCTTTGGGGCAGCCCTTTAAAAAAGTCACAATTTAACTGATTTTGAAACTGTGGTTAGTTTGTTGTGTCACCATGCAAATCTAGCTGGGTTTCCTAATTTTGATCACATCATCCCCCTCATCTCAACCCTCTAAATATTCACCCAAACAAACTACTTGCATATAAACCTGGCAATGGGATGACTACAATAGTTACTAAAACTCTGTCTCTAGACTTGTACCACACTTCCAAACAAGAGATTGCAACCCCATGCAGATCATGCCTGCAGAGCAAAAGTTACTCTGCACAACAGACCAGGTCACATTTTGTCACACATTCCAATATGTATGAGTCCTGGAAACCTGTGTGCTGATTATAATTATACAGCCGATTGGCTCAATATGGGTTTGAAAGGCTTTGCCAAAATCAAGGTTTATTTGTTGTCCTGGTCCTCACCCCCACGAGTTGCAAACAATACCAGCAACAATGTCATTTGATGAAGGTACATGAGAGATCCAGCATTTACAGCATGTTAAAAAAATGGTCCACGTGGAACTGTGGGTTACAAAATACAGGGTCTGGATGGGAATTGGCGTCACAAACCAGTTGCATTGTGTAGTTCCCCTCCCACCCCCAACCATCTATTTAAACCTTCCTTTTTACCCCTTTATGAAAATACATGAAAATCATTCTGCGAGTATTGCATACAATGGGCCAATCGTCAGTTGATTTGATCCACTTAAATGATGATGGACCAAGTTTTTTAATACCCTTGTGTGTCACCAGCCATGATGACATGGGGGCACCTATAATGCAACATAGAGACAAATAAATAAGTTCTTGCAATTCTCTCATGTTGGGTGAAGAACTAAAGGGCATCAATTTTTTAGGTGAATGAACATTGATATTGCATTTGATGGACCAAATGAAGTTCAAGTAATTTAGATGGTGGAGGAATAAGTTTTGACAATATTCGCATATTCAAATCTCGCCATCACCAAAGGACCAAGGGGCACCTTGGTGAAGGTACACAATACAATCTATATACACATATTACAATACATTTTTTTGCTTGAGGTTATTGTGCAAGTATTGCATTATGGGAACAATGATGGATTCTCCACATAATGAGAATATTATAATGTTGACCATATTATAATGACCTTAATCTATTCCATGGTCACCCTCATTTTCATGAAAAAACTCATGTCCAATGGCTTAGGCCTCATGGTCCAAATGATCACATTAGCATCATAATAAAAGATGCAAATATCACACACAAAGCAAGTGCATTGATATAAAATGAGAGTATTGCATATAGATCAATAGCTAGATTAATTAACATGATGAAAATATTGCACACTAAACAAGTGCATTGATGTAAAATGAAAGTATTGCATATAAATCAATAGCTAGATTATTAACATGATGAAGATATTGCAAAAGAACCTTAAACATTAAACCCAAGTTATATTATAGATGTGGGTATTATATTATGTGAAAAAAGCCCTTTCTAAGCATACATTTAATTCTTGAGAAAAATTGGCCAAAACGAATTACTTGCCTCCATTTTCACATGGAAAGTGGAAAGTGAGGATGGGATGGGATGTCACCAATGGTAATTTGAGAATTCTTATTCAAACTGTTTATGGAATTAGATTAAACTCTAAACTCAGTTAGCATGTGAAAATTTGTGAAAGAAATGAGTGTTTGCAACACAATCCATCACATGATGATGTGTGACAAAAGGCATACATTCAGTAAGGGGTGTATATAAGATAATTGATTACCCTTGTTCTGCATCAATACTTGGAGCACCTAGAACATTTGTTTGATCCTTGTTTACCACCATGTTCGTCTGCCATTGATCAATGTCAATTGATGCCTTTTCCTTAACATCTAGGTTTCTTTTGAAATGCCATCTTGAAAAACAACACCATGGTCAATTTTCTTTTTTTTTCCTTACCTCTTTTTCATTTTATTTTTTTCTGATTTTTCCTTCTTCTCCTTCTACTTCTCCTTCATTTTCATTTAAAATAAGGTGGGTCATCACAAAAAAACACTAGTTCCCCTAATAGTGTATCATTAGAAAAACAAAAAAGGGAGCTCCACTAGTAGTAAATAATCCCGAAAAGGGGGCAAGCTTGAAAATCCCATGGCATCAACAACAAACAAACTGTTTTTTTCAAGGGGGGGGGGAGAGGAGCTTCAAGCTCATCTACTAACAACAAAAAGAAGATTTGAAATTACTTATTTTTCTATAGCAAGAAACACCCAAAACAAATCAAATGAAAAGAAGAAGAAGAAAGGGCGACCTTTTTCTTTCTTCAATGGTGATGGTAACCTACCCCCCAAAAAAAGGGAAAAAGAATAAGGAGAAGAAAAAATAACTTGGAAAGTGTGGGAAAACTTCAAGAGAAAAAACGAAAAAAAAAGATTGGGGGCGGTGGGGATTGGGGGCTGGGGCAGAGAAGGGTGTAACTAGACTAGAAGGAAATTGGGCACCAACTTCTTCTTTTTCGTCATTTTGTTTATTTTTTCTTTGACTAAATGTAAACCCAACCACCCCACTATTGCCAGATTTGAGTTTTATTCCAAAATAGGATAATCCCAACTACTGCAATCACGGGAGCTAGGTCATTCACACTATAAAATTTGGCTAACAAAAAAATTAAGAACTAATGGTAGTTTAAAAAGTGGCCCCAATTGTCATTTCCAACTTCCAAGGATATAACTAGTTTTTTTATTGATGAAAAATTGTCAAATTTCTCCAAAAAATCAAGGCCAACCACTTGTAAACTTATATTTCAAGAGTGAAATTTGGTTGCTTTTGTCAAAAAAATTATCACAATGTAAACCAATCACCTTTCTAACAAAGGAGCAACACCAACATTCTCCAAACTACCCTCAAATTATAAAACCTAAATCACCTACTTTAATAATTCACCCATTTTATTGTCACCACCTTTTTACCCAACATTTTACGGTCATTTGTCAAACGTTTTTTCTCCCACACAAAACCCTTTGTCATTCCTCCTTTCATTTGTTAAAGTGGTTCGCCATGTTCTAGCCTATCACTTTAGAAGTTTAAAACTTTAGTTCATGAACTTTCAAGGCTCAAGTTACAAGGTGTTACAACTTGCATTTTGTTTCAATTTCTTACAATTTAAATTTTTATTCTTGAGTTATAAATACTAAATGTGAATCACAATTCATGATGTCCATTGATTTGTTTTGCTTATTCAACAATGAACAACGTTGAACAACATTGAATGAACATCTTGTTCAAAAATTTGTGGAATAATCAATTTAGTGGGCAACAAACACAATTTGCAACATACATTGGATCATGCTTCATGGGTGTATCAAATTTCCAATTTGTGTTGGAAACTTGGAGCTTGGATTTGAAATTGAAAATCAAATTGAATCATCATCGGTTGAATGCAAGGTGCAACATCTATCACAAATCACACATTTTATGAAGTTGCAACACATTTGCTAAGGTATACATGGGAACAACCTATTTATATGGTGTAAGTTTGTAAGTTGCAATTTTGTTACATGTTAGGAATTAATGTAATACACATATTGTACACCCAACATAATGTGCACAAATGATGTAACACATTGTGTTTTGGACACTATTTTCATATGACGAATGAAATTCATTCATATGGATGTTCATCTATGATTCATTGTAACTTTTAACTCATTATTAATTAACTCCCAATTTTCACTTTTAATTAATTTTAAGATCACTTTTAATTAACTCGTAGTTTACTTTTAGTTCACTTTTAGTTAACTCTTTGTCAACTCATAATTGAAATATAATTCATTTATAGTTCACTCTTAATTAACTATTAGTTAACTTGTAGTCCATTTGTAGTTAAAAAATCTTTTTAAAAACTTCCATGGTCAATGGCCACATGGAAGCTTCCTTGAGCTAGGTCTTCAAAGAGGTATAAATAAAAGTAGGAGCCCCCATTACCTTTAGTATGTTCAACACTAGTATGCGAAAAATAAATGTTATTAATTCATGTGAAACATGTTATGATATATGCAATTATGTTTCGATTGACCAAATTTGATAAATATCAAACTCTTCCCAACAAAATACCATGTTTCAAATTCAACTTCCATGTTTCAACTTTATATTAGTTACTACGAAATTGTTACAATACTAGGAGTTATGTTTTGGTGGCCAACTTATATAGTAAACTACAAAATTTTTACCAAAAAATCATGTTTTGAATAAGTTATATGCCAATTTCATCAATTGTTCATACTCCATGTCATGTTTCAACTTTCATTGTCTGAAAACCTAGAATAAAAATTAGTGATTCTTAATAGGCATGTTTCGATGGTTGTGGATTACCATGTTTTAATAGGCTTTAATTAACATGTTTCAAACGTATAATACATGTCAACCCACAATGGATTTTCCTATTATAATCTCTACATTCAAATCACAATTTAAATAGTGAGGATTCAAAACATACGAAGGTTTCGAACATAGGCAACTTTGGGTACCAAGAAACAAGAGTTGCATACCCCAACATTAACTCCCAAAAAGCTAAAAAAAGACAATGGGGATAAGAAGAAAAAATTAGAGCTTGACAAGATGATTTGTGATAACGCCAACTGGTAAGAGGCTAATTATGTATTTAAAAAACTTTGGAAACAAAACATAATGTTTCTTAGGAGCACCATAGAAACAAAAAGGATTTGGCATCTACTGTAGTGTAACATTATTGATTATGACTATAAGGTGCAAAAAAAAAAAGAATTTGCAGAGAGCTTGAGTACCTTTGTTCACAACCTAAACTTTTGCACCGTTACCTATTATGCAATCGACAAGTTCATGCAAGGCAACAAAGTAATAATTTAATTTCTCTAAGCATATTGTTCCATTGCAGTACATTGATATGGTCATATAACATTTACCACATGCATTTTGTAGTCCATTAAATCACTTTATTCACCTTTGATTCCAAATTTATGTTTTAGATACATAGGTGTGTTTCAAATTCTCCATCATTGAGGTTTCAAGATCATTCAATTAAAGTTTCATCTTTAATATATTCATTTATGTTTTGTTTTGCATCCATGTTAGGTTTCTTTTCTTCCTTTCCATTATTGAATTTTCTATGGCATTGTTTGTAGATGTTTCAAGCACCCAAAACATAGCCACTTCATATCTCAATCCTCCAAAATATGGTTTTAGCATGTTTCAATCATGCGAAACATAGCCATTTATTTTATCAATTGTCCAAAACATGGCTCCAACATGTTTCAATCACTTGAATCACAACCATTTCTTTTTTCAATCCTCTAAAACCTAGCTCTAACATGTTTCAATCACCCAAAACACATCCACTTCTATTATCAATCCTTTGAAACATGTCTCCAATATGTTTCAATCATTCGAAACATAGCCACTTCATGTTTCAATCATTCAAAACAAAACCACTTCTTTTTTTAGTTTTTCGAAACATGGCTCTAGCATGTTTCAATCCCCAAGATGATAGCCGGTCCACTTGGTTGAGTTAAATATAATTTCAAATGAAATACCCTGATAATCACTATTTTTTATTAATGTTTGGTATGTTTCATATGTTTGTTATGTCCATGTTAATACAATTTTCATTTTGCGATCCGATGCAGGTTAAACATGGAGATGATGTTGTCGTTTCAATCTCCCAAATAATGGACCTTCTAGAAGTTGGTGACACACAATCATGGGCCAAATTGTTCCATGAATTTTTGGATTATCAAAAACATTTACAACAATTTATTAAGGTGGAGAATGAGCTTAAGGATAATCTAAAATAACAAAGGGTGGCCTTTGTTGCTAAATGCCTCGAGGAGTTTGATATGGCCAATCAAACAAAAATTGAGGCTATAAAGTGGGATTGGAATCCTTTATGGCATATTGTCACTATTGAATAATGTTTATCTATGATGGATAGCCCAAAACCCCCTTGGTTGCATTATGCCCATGAAGCCAAATTAATTTCAAGTAACCTTTTTGTGGAGGAACACAAAGGAATGTTCCTTGGGAAGTTACGCTAATAAAGGTTTTTTTCTTGCACTTCATCGATAAGGATGTTAATTGTGCTTGCCCACTCTAAGGAGCTAATTGGGCTTCCCTTAGAAAGTTGAAGATAGGGGAATATCATTGTGGTTCTAATGGAAAGCTATAGATATATTAAAACAAGATGGGCATTGACTTCTATTTGGGGGACAAGATATTTGAAAGGGTGGTAGGGAGGAAAACATAGAGGCTACTTATGAAAGGCTCATGTCTTGACATCGGATAATTTGTTTGAGATGTTTTTATTTTTTGTTTATGTCCAAATAAGGGCGATAAAGGATATGGTGTGAAAAGATATTGCATTGTTCCATGAAATTTGGGAGCAAATAGATGATAAATAAGGTGAAGTTTCATTTTTTAAAGATCAAGAGATATTTAAAATTTTGTGAAGACATAGACATGGGATGGGTAAACGTCTATTGGGGTGTGCTTCAAAATCCAAATGCTACGACTTGATTATCCCAAAAAGCTATGCTTGCCCTTGACAAGGTGGTAGAACAAAAACATGCATCTTTGTTTCCAGCACAACTATCAATTGAAGGTGCACCAACGATGTTATCTTTGCAAGCACCTTTAGACTTCACAACTAATGGATGGGGCATTTAAGTCTATGAAAGAAATGAAGCAAATATTTGAATTAACTGAAAGAAAGGTCAAACAAAGTGCAAGTCAAACAACATGATGTTCACAAGATAAAAACATCTGAAATGGAACTTAACCCAGAGGATGTGGTGGAAGGTGATGCGGATATGCTATACCCAAATTTCTTGAAACATGTTTCACATGAGATTGAACATGTTTTGCAAGTCACACTTTAAGTTTTAAACATCCTTGACAATGTTTTACAAGTGAAAGACCATTGTTTCCATGTATCACAATCCCAATTTTTAGAGGTCTAGGTTTTGGAAGCTCAAGTTTCAAAAGTCTGTGTTTCAGAAATTCAGCCTTCTCACATCCAAGTTTAAGAGACGGAACATGTTTCAAAGAATCTCATGCCACTTCCAATTAAAATAACAAATATGGATGAATCAATTACCAAAGGTCTTCAAAAACTCATGGCCCATATTCAAGTTACAAGCCAAAATGAATTTAAACAATATGGCATAACAAAATTTGTGTCAAATACTACCTTGTAGCTTTTGTTGGAATCTACAGAGATTTTAGTGGCATCCATGTATGTTCTTGTCAAATATCTATAATTTTCAGCAAGCTTAACTTAGAAATCAAGTGCAAAATGTCACTCCCTTAGTGACGTTGATTAGATGAAAATGTAAGGTTTTGAGGATGCAATTACTAAGGATCAATTACCTACATTTGTGTACTAGATTGCAGTTTTGATTCATGTTTCAATAATAAATGTATTTGAACATGTTTTGATGAAGAAAGAACATGTATAAGTTTTGGATGTTCATAGATGCATGGAGGACACAAGTGGTGGTGCATTTTATGTTGTCTATGTTTTAGATATAAATGTGGACTATATTGTTGTCAAGGAAATAGACGTAAAAGTTGGTCATACGTAAAGTGCCATTGGTGCACCTATTGACCAACCCTTAATGATACATGATCTCGATTATGCTTTGGGGGAACATCATGGGGATTTTGTTTCAAAATCATTCAAAATGTAACCTAATATCTACAAATAAAAATTACTATAGAAAGTGATTCTATTTAGGTAGGTGTTCTCAATGCCAAAGGAGACTCCAAATGGGAGTATACCATGGTCAAACACATGTATTGGTGAGAATGCGATTATTGACCCAATAATGAATGCAATCATGCCTGTAGAAGTTGTGGTTCACATTCTTAAACAAGGAATTAAAAAAGTTAGCTTGTCTTTTCAAACACCTAATCAAATTATCAAAAACATTTTAAAGAATATAGTTATTGTGGCATAGAAGCCTCAAAAGGAAAAACATAAAGAACCAAAGAAAAAAACAAGTAAAAAGGTGATTGGGAAAAAAGAATTGAAGGAAGGTGCTAAAATAGCACACATAGTAGTCATGAAGAAAAGGCTTGTAATCATAGAAAGTTTTGACACCAAAGTTTTGCTTCCACCCTTGAAAGAAGCACTTTATATTGTGTTAGATGTTACACTTAAAAATGACTAACGAATTGTTCACTTTGCAAAACCTAAATGGTAGGTTTTTAACTCAATTGTGTTTTCCTCCAATTAGTTTCCCCATTTTTCATGCATTTGCTACTAATTTTTTTCATACTTTGCAAATTACTTGAACTTTTCAAGACTAGAAGGTATGATGCAATTGTCTTTCTACTTGAAACCAACATCCATGGAAACATAGAACCGTAGAAACACATATCCATAGGAACATAAAAACTTGCATCGAACAAAGATTTAGAGATCCAAAGAACCAAAGATGGATATAACATAAATATAGAGAAACATAGATGGACAATAACATAAAAACATGGAACATAATATATAGAAACGAAACTTGGAAACATTAAAGATAAAAACATGGAAATATTTAATGAAACATATAACATATAACATATATCCAATAAACATTCATTTTGTTAAAAATATACAATTGGGGAATGTGAAATTAATTTATAATTATCTGCTGGGCTGAAGCATTTACTATGGATGAGCTTTGTGACTATTTGTTGTTATTTTCAGGGTGATGTGAAGAAGGAGATCCATCTTTGGCTGGAGGACAATGATTTCAAAGCATTGTTATACTTCCAAGGGGAATTGTGAGGTACAATGTTCGACTTTGATTTAGAGTTTGTCTTATGATTGGAAAAATTCACTACTCAAAATGTTATTATGTTGTACACAATGACACTAGCGAATGAGTAGGTGAACATGTTCATGCGAGCAGGTGAATCTATTCACTTGAGTAGTTGAAAGTTTTTGAGAATATTCCATGCCATGTCATGGAATTTTTTGGTATTTTTTCCATGTGGAAAATTTTATATGACATGACAAAATATTCCATGCCAATGAGACAATATACACAAAAAACATGTAATGATTGTTAAATTTTTTGTTGTTGGTACTGGCCTAAATGGAAATAAATCTATGAACATCACTAATGTATATTCACCAAAACAAAATCAATATACATCTCATGGAAATTGAAATCCAAACTTCTTACATAGTCCAATAAACAACTACAAGCTTCATGTATGAGAAAATCACAATTGATTTGGATATAATTGTGATGTACTATCACAAGAGTTCAAAGACTTTAGAAAGATTTAACAAACATTGAACTTCACCCCAAGTCCATCTGTAGTGATGAATGAATTCTTTTGCGAGTCTACAAAACATAATCGTTTGTAAAATGTGATACACATGTTTGCATTACACATACACCCCATGGCTACCCAAAGAACTTGCCAACATTGTGACAAAGTAAACACATGAACATTTAGGGAAATTTCCTATAGTCACATCATACCCTTGGTCATATGAAATAATATTATAAATTCGTCCATACCCAAGTGGGGGGGACATCAAAAGCAAGGAAAACAATGCACTAGAGAAGTAAAATCTCAACCTTCCATGTTGTGTTAATTTGAAGACAAAAGTTCATTTCACCTTCTTGCCACCATGAGTTGTAAGCCAATAATTTGCATTAAATAGCCTCACAAGATTGTGGCAACTCATAATAAGCACATGGGAATTACTTGAATTAGAAGATTGGGAGCCAAATAAACTTCGAA
>Ga0116228_10002234_pt1 | contig 16670 bp, 18 predicted proteins | sample S1TSphfallax_2_FD_89694 | JGI IMG/M metagenome (GOLD analysis project Ga0116228, IMG submission 89694) | Host-associated microbial communities from peat moss isolated from Minnesota, USA - S1T2_Fc - Sphagnum fallax MG | ecosystem: Host-associated > Plants > Peat moss > Unclassified | place...
ATATGGTTTTCAGGACTTGGGATCTCAACTTTGGGGCCTGGGAAATTTTAGAATATGGTTTTCAGGACTTGGGATCTCAACTTTGGGGCTTGGGAAATTTTAGGATATGGTTTTCAGGACATGGTTTTCAAGACTTGGGATCTCAACTTTGGGGCCTGGGAAATTTTAGGATATGTTTTTCAGGACATGGTTTTCAAGACTTGGGATCTCAATTTTGGGACCTAGATTTCACACAGGGGGCTTCACATGATCCAGGACCTAGAATTTTTTTGGCACATGATTTTCAGGACATGGATGGGGAACCATGTGACTTCACAGTGTCTGAAGGTCACATGCACCCACTAATTTAAAGCAATTGTCCCAAGTCCAAACTATAACTTGTTTCTAGCATTTGCTTTCCAATGTTAAAAAAACTCTCTTCTATTATAATCAAATTTTCTTGTGAATTTACTACCTCTTAAGATTTCGTGCTTCCACAATAGTAATATTTGGCATATTCGGTCAAGTTGTGCTCCATCCCTCCATGGATGTGGATGACCTTTATGCATGGGTTTGTGTTTTTTGAATTTGTTGAATTGTCTCGACGATTGACTTCTTCAACCGTTCTTTTCTTTCCAAGTCAACATCACTTTTTGCTTTCCTTGGCTTTCTATCCTTGAACACATGTTCCTTCAGTTGTTTTACTTATTATTTAAACATTAACATCCACCAATCACATTTGCAATAATTGTTTGTCTTAGCAACATGTCGAACCTTTGCTCGTGTCACAAATTTCCCATGAAACATCTTTTGCATCTCAGTAAACTTCGGACAATTTGTCATTTCATGTCCATTCAAACCATAGATGTGGCATGCATACAAAGATGTCTTTTGTAGTTTTGACTCTGTTGGGCTACTTTTGTAGTTACCATTATAGTTTGCTCCTTTTTTTACATGTTTCCACATTGTGATTAATCATTCCACAACTTGTGCAAAACTTGTCAGTCTTCTTTGTATTACTCTGTGTTTTTGCTAGTGTTGTTTATTTTGTACTCTATAGTATTGATAATGCATTCCTTACTTCGGCAATAGTCATTATTTCTTCACAACATCACTACCTCTTTATGTTGTTGGAGTGTCAACTACTTCATCCCTATTGTCACAATTTATGAGATATGATTGTAAGCCCACTATAAACACAATAATCAAGAAACTATTTATGGTTGGTACTTATAAACCATGAACCAATTTTTGAATCCACTCATAATAAACCTCCACCTTCTAAATCTTCTCCTTTTTCATATTCTTTAGCTCCATGTATATTTGCTCATTGTTATGAGTCTTTTGATGACATTTGCAAAATGTTTATGTACGCTCCAAAAAAATACAGTTAAGAAATTTTGACACGTGATTATGGCACCAATTAAATGTCATATTTCTTAGCATATAACTAAACGTGTTGATGATATATTTTTCAAAAGTTTATGCATTTGCCTTCACTGCAAAATTGAACACTCTTACATTAAAATTTGGGTCAACATTTTTTTTTAAAATCAGGATATTTAAAAGCTACCATGTTTGGCTTAACATGATGACCTTTTTGTGGTCAGGAATTCCCTCAGTTGTGACAAATGGATTTCGATACCCTCCTTTTGGATTTTCAACATTTGTATTTTTGTACCATTTAGTAATTATCGAGCTCATTAGTGGTTTGTTTGTAGTTTTGTGTACATGAATAGTCATTATTGGATTAATAGACACCATTCGTGGTGTCCCAATAACTCCAATATTTGCCATCGATAGTTTTGAACTTTTATTCAAATTCCTTCCCCTCAAAAATCCATTGATCCATGACCCAAATTATTTGCAAATCCAATAACTCCCCCCTTCTAACAACATTTGTGTTAGGCGCAATAATCGTTTCCACTTTTGTGGTTGTTATGACCGCATTAAATGATTGTGTTGCAACCCTAGCCTTGGGCTCACGACCAAAGCAATGGCTTGTAGGGGTGCGGGCTAAGAGGAAGCTTGGGAGTCATGCTCTCGAGAGTGTAGAAGAGTGTGAGGGAATGAACCCTCACGCTCCCAAGGGAGCTCCCACTTTGGGAGTTAGAGTCCCGGTGGACTCCCGAATCTTCAAAGAACAATTACAAGGGTATAAACCCAATGGATTGAGGAGTTCTTTATATCATGAGAAATCTCTTGGAACTTGTATGTCTAAAATGGGCTCGCATGACCCATTTGGACATTTCAAGCACAAGTTATGGCCAAAAGAAGGGCAGAAGGTCAAATTACCAATTCAACTCCCAACCACTAAAACTCAGGAATCTCCCCGATTTCCTTGTGTGCAAGTGGCGTGCAACATACTGTTAGAAAGCTCTCGACAAGGTCTACAAATTTTCTTTAGACCTTATCTCAATCGGAGGTCTACATGCAAAGTTATGGGCCCTCAAAGTTGTGAGAGTCCCAGTTGTGAAAATTTTAGGACTCGCACTTAGGAGTCTTGAGACAAAATGACATTTGGGTGTTAGTCCCATGGCCAAGCATAGTGTATACTATAAGGGGGAGGGTGGTGGTTTCCCCCAAGTCTAGGTTATGGTGAGTCTTGTGAATTCAAGTTTGCCCGTGGTTCATCCTAGCACCAAAAGTGTTCCAACTATGCAGTCACCAACTTGTTATTTGGTTTGTGCAGGTCATCTGAGTAAGTAAATTGCTTATCGATCTTCCTAGTCCCATCCCGGAGCTCCAGCATGCCCCTCTACCCTTAAAATGTTACAAACCAGGGAGTGTGCCCTAGCTCCTTACTCTTCCGTTGTTTTCGCTTCAGACCCACATTTGAGGCTATTAAGGAGCTTAGGAGCGTGTCAGATTGAATAACCTCTATTCTAGCATGTTGTCTTTGAGTTTTAGTAATTGTTGTTTCTAACACTCTTAGTGAAGTTATGTTGATTCAAGTCCAACAATGTTCCATTTTGTGGTTACCCATTGGTAGCCTTTATGGTGCAAAATGTGGATGTGAATCCACCTCTAATTTTTTTATCCTAATTTGAATAAATGGATGAATCTATCAACTTTGTAGTCCTAATTGACTTCCCAACTTTATGCCTCTCAGTTTGTTTTGGACTACTTAAGAATTCTTGGTTTTTGTTCCTATGGGTGATCCATGAATGCTATTGCCACATTTTGTGATTCCACATGTTTAATAATACCTACTATGACGTGGAAAGGCACAAAAGTACAATCCATAATTACATCTCCTTCTTTCGTCACATAATGCATAAATTCTTGAAAATAATTTGACTAACTTTGAATCCACATATTCATGATCCCGTATTTCAGTTATATACCTTATTTGATCCAACTTTAGGTTTCCTTGGTGTGAGTATGACTGTGGTACTTCATCCAACACATTCACTTGTGCCTCTGCATATTTAAAGGATTGTAGATAATTTTCCTTAATCTCTTCAAGCACATCGATGTTGGTGTTTTCTTCCACCTCCTAGTCTTCCATTAGTTCATAGTAATTTGGAGCTGTAGACTGATACATAAACTTGGGTTATATACCTCCTATAATATCCCTTCTTTAGCTAGTCACCAACTTTGGACTTGAGATTTCTTGTAATTGATCAACTATTGCAAAAGTCTTTGCTTTGTCCATAGATTGTGATTGAGAAGTATATTGCACCCACTCGTTTAGGTGAGTAGTCGACTACATCTCTTTCCGTGGAGATTGTCGTTTATAAATGTGCCTTCTCTGAAAACCCCCAGTCCATATTTCATGTCATACCACCTCTTGTGGTAGAAATGAGCTGTGCCTTTTAGGTCTTTCCTACGATCTCAAAACTTGTATGTCCAACATTAGATTTCAATATGGGGTTTTTGTAAGCCCTACATACTCCTTTCCATTTTCAAGATTATCTTTTGTTTGTCTTTCAATGACTGGATGATTTGCCTCCAAGTCCAATTGTCACTATAAACTATGGGTCACCATTCATTCATCTTGTTTCACAATCTTTTGTCTTCAGAATATGTAGAGCATTTTGCAATCCTTACAATGTTAATCACTTAGACCTTCTATACTTTCTAACATACCCTTTTAAATTTTGAATTGAAAACCAAAACCATTCATCTAAACATTTTCATCTATAGTACAACAATAGGCGAATGTACAAAACACTCTTGTTATTGTAAAAAAAACCAAAAAAAAATTCCCCACAAGATGGTCGCCAAATGTTAAAAATGAATTTAATACCTATAAATTATTCCACGGTATTGTAGCAACTAATTTTCACTACAATATGCACACATTCATAATTTTTGCCTTGATTCTAAACACACTTGACTCTACAATTCATTAAAACACTACATTCATGGTTATTTCATATAACCAAAATATGCACTTCAGAATACAATGTAGAAAAATCTCAAAACAAGATTACAATTCATTTCATTACATTTTTTATACTACAAAAAATTCACACAACAATATGGAAATCACTATAGAAGTTTGTACGTCTTTGTTTACTAAAAACTCAATAATTATTACAAAAAAATTCCATTTTTTGTTGAAATGAAATCAAAACAACAAATAAAAATTGTGGTATATCAAAAATAAAATTTGTGGTTTTTTATTACAAATTACCTACATCTATTCTTACTTTCCTAAAATTGCATGTCTAAAAATGAAAAAAAAATCCCTAAAACTCTCGTCTTTGAATAGTCCCAAGTCACATCATGATTCAAAACCAACAAGAATTCAGAATTCAAACCTACAATGTTCCATGATCAATCCCTATCCTAAATGTCTTGTTCATCCAAAACCATGTAAGCATCCTACCCCTTTAACATCTTCATTTTCATCCCATACCCATTGTTTGGTAACATTAAATTGGGTAGTGTATTCAAGTAAAAACCCCAACACTTCATCTTTAATGTATCCTTCGACCATACACCCTTCTAGTCACACACAATTTTTAATGTACCCTTTCAAATTTTTCATGAATTGGTCAAATGGATATAACCACCTTGTGTGCACAAGACCACACATGGCCATTTTATCCACAAGGTGCACCACTAAGTGCATCATGACATAAAAAAAACCAAGGGGAAAAACCATTTCAAGCAAACACAAAATTATAGATGCATCATTTTGTAAGGATTGAATGTCATGTGGATGGACTATATTTTTGCACATATTCATTGGAATATTCAGCATACTACAATCTGTGGTTGATCATACATCTTATGACAAAAGCAAACATGTAAAATTTGTTGCATGAAGACATGGAAGTCATGTAATTTCATGCACCCCCATTTATTTTCTATGATATTTTTTTGAATATATCCTATAAATCCATGAGGGAATTTGATTGTTGCCAGGGTTTCCAAAAACTTTTTTTGGTCTTCAAGGCTCATAACATAGAACACCCATGGTTTGACCAATCAATTGGGATTATGTGGATCATGTCTAATCCACAAATGATCTTTAATCCTTTCCATCTCCATGTCCTTTTGCCCTTCTTGCCAAAAATCCACTTGAGGATGTTCATGCATAAATTCCTTTTACAATGCATTGGATCAAGGAGGTGACAAATCTTGAAACCATGCAACATGAAAGCTATGTGTTGATCATAATACATCAAAATGCACACTAAACAAATCCTAAAACAACTATATCAATATAGTTTGATAACCCCTTTGCACAAAATTTCTACACTACACTTATAAAGACCTATTTAGACCCATATGAATTATTTTGAGTTCATATGTCATTTCCTCCCAAATTCAACTTTCACAAGAATAGAACGGTATTAAATTAAATACTAACTTATGCATAGCACATAATGAATTCTATGATGACATGCAAATAATTAACAAATGAATCAATTAAGTGATTTCATTATTTCCCAGTACATCATTGATGAATGAAATATGTATTATTTGTGAAAAAATGTGTGTGCATTCCACTAACCTAATTAATGTTAGCCTATTATTCATAAGATAAGGGGAATAACTTGAATATAAACATTAGATACAAGTAAAACTTTTGTTACTTATTTCCCAACATGGTAAATCTCAAGGACATGCCCGTTTCATACCCCTTAATGAGAACATTACATTTATGAAAGTTTTGATAGGTGTTATGGGCAAGGACCTTGGAGACCTTTCCACCTTCCCATTAAATTGCATTGCATTACATCAATATGGGTGGTTTCATGGAAGGTACCTATGATGCCCTTGATACGTAGTCTTCCCCAATATGCGAAAGTATCATGAATCAACATGTGGTCCACAAATAGGGCAACCTTCTCATCCTTTTGTTTGACACCTTGATAACAAGCCATATGTTGGAAAATCATGCATGGTCAATATGACCATAGCTCATAGTAGAAAGTGACATTCTCCCAATGGTTGCAACACATCTATTCCCACCCAAAACTCTTGTAATTTTTTTATTATAGGTGTTAAATACACATTTGCATTTGCATTGCATGGTGATTCTCTATTGGGTATGAACAATAAAAGCATTAGTGAAATTTCTTTTTGTTGTGAACCAAGGAAGCAAATTATAACATAGACCATTCACTGGCCATGTTGACCAACACAAATTTTTAGAAGAATAAAGGTTAACTCCATCAATTCCTAAACCTAAACGAACATTTTGTGGTTCATTTGCAAATTTTGGCCGTGTTTCATCTATATGTTTTCAAGCCTGACTATCAAATACATGCCTAACTAAGCCATCTTGTGAAGTATTATGACTATGCCATGTCATTAACTTTGACAAGGTACTACATTGAAACATCCTATTTTGTTGCAGCTTCAAAGGAAACCACCTAACCACTTTCATTGGTAGTTTTTTTCCTTCAACATTTTTGTATCATGTTGACCCACAAGTTGCGAAAGTGGTTGCCCCATCTAGATAATTTTGAAACAAAACACATCCTTTTGGGCATGCATGTATTCTCTCATAGTATAACATTAATTTTCTTATCATGCTTTTGGCTTATCATTATGAGAAAAGGGATGTTTTGCAATTGGCCTTGCAACTCAATTTTTGAATTGCATCGAACATTTGCAACTCACTATATTTATATGCTATCAAACAAGTTGCAAAAGTTACAACTCATTGTATATATGGTGTAACTCATTACAACTCCATTATAATTTTGTCGCAACAACTCCTTCTCAACCATTATGCAACTCCCCTATGACTACAATCATAATGTCATGTTGACATCATTTTCATCCCTCCATCAAAAGTTAACACGTGGCATTATAAAGATTTTTTGTGATTTTTTTGAAATATTGATATCCATCATTTGGTATGATTATTCATTTTAGATGGTCTTGGATTATGAAATGTTGCATGATCAAAAGTTACCACATGGTATATTATTGAATTTTGGAAACATATATATATGTACCTAAGTAGGTTGATACATAGCCATAGGTAGGTAAGTTGATATATCTCCAACCTATCTACTTACCTAACTACTTACTTACTATTTAGGTAGGTAGAAAAGTAGGGCCTACTTGTTTAGGTAGGCAAGTAGGTAGGTAAGAAAATAAAATATTGGAAGAGTAGGTGAACTAAAAAATAGTCACATAAGTTTTTTAATTTGTTATGTGTTTTGCCTTTAGGGTTAAACTTTTATGAGTTCATCCCAACATGACACATGTATTTTAATGTGAGAATGCAAGAGGAGACACCTCCTTTATATATAGTTCATGAAACAAGATATTGAAGACAAAGCATATGGGTTAAATCCTTAGTTGCAATTAAGTTGTAACTACAAAAAACAAATTCCCACATGCTTTCTACTTTATTTTAAATTTTTAATTGATTTGAAAATTATAATTAATCATCTGAAAAAATTATATGGAAATTAATTATTTGAATTAAATGTATGATAATTAATTATTTAGATTGATTATACGAAATAATTAATATAATTCAGATAATAAGTTAGTTAATTAATTCAAATAATTAATTATCAAAATAAGTGTCATATAAATTATGTTGATAATTGATGATCTAAATTCAAATAAAATTCAATAATTATCAACCACATTAACAAAGTTTGTTATCTAAAATTATTTGAGTAAATCAATTAAATTTATATAATTAGTTATTGAGTTTAAGTAATTAGTTGTTAAATAATTAAATAATTTAATTAATTAAATAATTAAAAATATTTAAATAAATAAATAAATTTTAATTACAATTATTTATTTATTTATTTATTTAAATATTTATTTATTTAATTAACCAATTTTGAATAATGAATCCATATGAATAGTTTATTATTTAATTAAATTAATTAATTATTGTTAATTATGTATATTACTTATTAATTACTAATTAAAAAGTAGTTACAAATAATTCATTATGAAATATTAAATAATATACTTGAATTTGAGTAGAAGACATTGAGGTATATAAAGGACATATTCACCTTTATTGAATGTTTAATAAAATTTACACATTGTTTTTAATTTCAAATCAAAATAGACTTTCACCTTTCATGAAATTTTGTGGTTTGATATGTATGTATGCCAACATAATATTATGAATTCCAATGTAGTGAAATATTATTAACACAAAAATCAAATATCAATCACAAAAAAATAAGACTATAATATTTATTACATTATTTAAACTTTATTTATTTAAATAATTTAATTCAATAAAGGAATTGGCTTATATCAATGAAACATTTAATAATTTAGTCTAGATAAGTTTGAAGTGTATAAGCAATGATATCTATATGTACATACTCATAAACACTTTAATACACCATTCCAATCTAATTGAAGGCATGCATTTACACTTTCAACAAATTGCACAATCTATAAATTTTTTAATAGTATAAATTGTTGCATAGTTGACAACTAATTCTAGATGAATTGCACATTCTAGTTCCAAAATAGTGGACAAGTAATAGTTATGTATTGAAACCATAATGGCACATTTAGTTGTAACTTAGTTGTAAAATTTGGTTGACTTTCAATTATAAACAAGTTGCAAGTTTTAGATGTTATGGACCTTTACCTAACAACTTAAGAACTTCTGCATTTGGTTGGTTTACCAAGTTGGATGATCCATCATCTTGCAAAGATTGCTCCAAATTTCTTTGAAGTTCATATGGTAAACATGAAATTTAGTTCCTACATAATATCTCACTCTACTACAATAACAAATTTGCATTTCACATGCATATATTCATTGTTTCCGCTTTAATTCTCCACATTTTTAACACTACCATTCTCTGAAACACTAGATTCATGGTTATTTCATCCAACCAGAATTTGCCCTTCATAATACATTATAAAAAACTCCAAAAACAAAATTACAATTCATTTCATCATATGTTAATGTTATAAACAATTCACACAACAATATGAACATATCATTCATTGTAAAAGTTTATGCATATATGTATTATTGTAAAATTTGAATCAAAATACAACAAAATCCCATGTTTTGTTGAAAAAAATCCCCAAAATAAGTAAAATTTGTAGTTTATCCAAATAGAATATGTGGTTTTTTATTAACAAATACCTATAGCTCCTCCTAATCTTCCTCAAAATTCTTTGTCTAAAAAAGTTATTATGTCTTCCAAAACTCGATCCTTTTCAATAGTCCCAAGTCACATCACCATGATCAAAACAACAAAAATTCAAAATTCAAACTAACAAAGTTCTCATGATCAATCTGTATTTTACTTGCCTTATTCATCCAAAATCATGTACTCTTCCTACCCACTTACCATTACCCCCTCTATACTTTGGATTCCATCCCTAAAATCCTTGTAAAATGATTGAAATGAAATGAAAGTATCATATATCTTCCAAACATTTGTCTTCCCTATTATAGTTTTGTAATCTCAACTATATAAGAACCAATGGTTCTACATCTACTTCTGATTCATCAATTTTAATATCTTCCCCCACTAATTTAGTTTTACAATTTTATGTCCATCGTTTTTGTTGCTAAAATAACCTCCACCTTTTCTTATTCCTGAAATATTTGTGGTTCTTTTTATTCTTGACTCCCCTTTAAGGTCTTGTGGTTTTTCTAGTTGTACCTCCTCCTCCTAAACTATTCCACTTCTAAGATCTTGTGGTTCCTCAGTCTGCATTTCCTCCTCCTGTGATGTTCCATCAGGCCCTGCTTTATTCTCTTCATCATGGCTCAACACCTCTATACTTATTGAACTACCATAGATAAACTCTAGAAAATTCTTTTGATAAGCTTCCAACTTATACCTTATAATATTTTCATCAGTTCCATGTTGAGCCAAATTTGTTTGCAACTCCTTTGTAAGATATTCCTCTACAACCTCTCACCATTTCTCAGACTCTAATTCAAAATCCTTCATTTTATTCTTCATCCTCATCAAGGTATGTGCTACTTTTGAACTCTTCATTATCATCTTGTAGTTTCTTAATGAACACTTTAATCTTTTGTTCAACCTCTACCATGTTCTTCCTCCAGATTTCCACATTATGCTTATATCCTTTCTGAATTTTTTTCTCCTTATCCAATTCCTCTCATAACATTGCCTTCTCCTTCTCCCCTATAGCCAATTTGTTTTTCATAGTAATCATTTCCAAAGTCAAATTCCCCATATTTAGATTCATAATTACCGTGGTTTAAAATAACTCAACTACCTTATTTAATTTCATTACGTCTACATCTACCTCCTCCATAAACTTTGGTGTACTTGTTTGTGTTCTAGGATCTTTAAATCCTTTTTGCAAATGATCCCAACTCCTGCACCATTATTTTCCCCAATTCAAATTCAATTGGGAATCCTTTTGCAAATTTTGGTCTACTCGGTGGTACTTTTAGTTCTACTAGTCTAAACTCTTCAAAAACAGATTGTGTCGCCACTCTTTCCTTCTACAGTTCAGTGGCATGTAGACCTTCTTATGTATATTATTATTGTTGTTACAAATGTTGTTCCAAATGTTGCAAATGTTATGAACTTGCATTGGTCTCCATCCAATCTTCATATAGATTTGCATCCAAGTGTAAAGGCTTTTCACCCTCTAAAAACCTTGTGTCATGTTCCCTCTTAACTTCTTGGCTTTGCTCCCTTAGTTTTTTTTCATGTGGAGATGTAATCTATGGTATCTCTTGCCTCTACTCCCTTAGTTGTGTTTCTTGTGGAGTTGGCATCTATGGTATTTTTTCAATTTGTCTAGTTGCATGTGCCATTGTTGGCACTACAAATGGTTCCACTCTACCCTTCATCATTTTTTGTGCCCTCAAATTCATGCTTTCCTATTCCCTTTCCATTCCTAAACTTAAGGTTCCTCCTTCCTCAACTTTGTTATTCCTTTTAAGAACACTTATTGGAGAATTTGCTATAACTTTCTTTTTGTTCTCCAATGTTGTTTGCATCTCTTCCTAGTTCTTTTAACCTTGGTTGGTGGTTTTTGTGGATTCTCCTTTTGATGCACAAACAAATAGTGAAATATATTTGTTAATACCAATGTAGATTGACAAGTATCCTTCTTATTCCTTTTATTCTTCTTGACATACTTATACCATTGATTTAACTCACTACATAATTTGTGCCCAATCTACCTCCTGGTTTTTTTTTTGTCCTCATTAATGTTATGGCATTCTTGTTGCTAAAATTCTAAACCTTTTCCCTTTTATAGACGATAGATATTATGGCTGGATATTTGATAGAATATGGCAAACCTAAACTCTTTGTATTCCATTGACCTACAAATGAATTTGCATGTGCAAGTCTACAACCCTATAATGCCTAAACTATTAGTGTCTTATTGACTCGCCCTTTCAAGTCTTCTATACCTTTCTGCACACATTCCAAAGATATAATTAGTTGTTTGTTAATGACATGCACCTTATCCTTATACCCAAAGTAAATATTTGTGCCTTTGATCACAAATGTATTTAGAAATTTTAACATAATAGCAAGTTCCAATGCTTCCCAACCCATCATAAATAATGTAACCAACCCTACTTTATAAGCCCATTCTTCTTCCTTAGCAATATCCTTCCAGTTCTCCAATTCTCCCTTTGCTCAACATGTTTGTCATAATTTTGTTTCATATGTGTCCACATAAAGCACTCAAGGTCTAGAATTTTAATACCTTTCTCCAAAAGTGTAATTTTGTTTAATATTGCATGTCTTCTCCTCACTATAGTTTTTAATTTTCACCGCTCCATCTCCATTGCCCTTTGTTGTGCTTCCACCATCACTTGCACCTTTGTGTCTTGTTGTATTTCCACCTACACTTTTGTGGATAGCTATTGTTTCATTGTAACAACATTATACTCCTTTGAGTCCTTTTGCATCATTTGTGCCTCCACAAAATGCTACTCCATAGCGTCATCTTCCCTTGATTCTTCAATGAACATAGGTTCTATTGATGTAGCTCCTGGTCTTATTTGCTATTTTGGAAGCTAATGTCGTTTGCTTTTGCTTTAAAATTCAACTGCAAATGTTCCAGTTATATCTATGTCTTGAATTATCATCTGCCCAAACTATATCTTTTCTGTATACACCTTCCCTTTTGCACATTTCAAAGATGATGATGAATGTGATGGCAACCTTATAGCCAATGGTTGAATATTCAACATGCCCTCTCTCTTGCTCTTCTCAACTCCTTTTCTAATTTTATTCTTTTCAACAATTTTGCTTCCTCTTGTCTTCGTCTATGTTCACTCCTTTGCGCTTCCTTTTCCCTTGTTGTTCTTTATAGTTTTTCAATGGCACTTTTTGCATTCATGCTATTGTGAACTCCAAAACTTAAAAAACGCATACAACTTCCAACAACAAATGCAAATTGCTTTTGACGATTACCCCCTTTTTTTTGTCCTTTAACATCTTGCCCATTGCATTCATATTATTACATGCCCACCATCTTTTAATTAATGCATGATCCTCGAAATTAATACGACCCATCATTAGAAGTTTATCTATTTCTTGTATTGCCACATGGAAGCACTTCATGTCATCATTATGAATGGATGTCACATATCTCATCTTCCAATTACTCCACATATTTAATCTCCCTTCATCAATAATACTGACTCCACCTCGTTCGCCATGTACACCTTCTGTTGACTTTGTTAATTTCTTTGCTGACTGTGTCAACTCATTAATTGATTGTACTGATTTTTCTACTAATTGTGGCAACACATTTGTTGATTACACGAATACACTTGAGGATTGGGCGAATATTGTTGCTAATTTAGTTGATATTCCTAACATATCATGTTTAGATATTTGGATCCCAAATTCTTCACTTTTGTACTTATTGCTCACGAATTTATTACTTATCTGCAAACTAAAAGTCAACATTGTGTTCACCACAAGATTTTGGATTTGTTCTTCATCTTCAGCATTCTTCGCCTATGATTTCTATGTTTTACAATCTTGATCATCCTCCTTCGTATCGAAATGTTTTGCTTAAATTCCACCTACATTTTTTTGCCAATATACTAGCATCTATTGTTATTGTTTCTGAACTTCAAATTCCATGTATTTATAAGGTTTGAGCTTATTGACATTGACCAACATAGGGTTAGTTTCAAATTTTTCAATGGTTACCAATAACATAGTGTTATTGGGCAACACATATTATACTATGTAGGGTCCAAACCATTTCCTAATAAACTGCCCTAGGTGTGACTTATTGCCCTTTGGAAACCACAAAAAAAATCACCAAAACTAAATTGTTTTGCGAGATTCTTTTATTGACGCCGTAATGTTCTATTCCACTATTGAATTCTTGTAGTTTTTGTAGCTTGCATTCTAACTTCCTACAACTTTTCCAACTTGTAATTTTGCTAATTTAAATTCTCAGTGGAATATTGTCTCTCTAATTTCCACCAACAACTAGAACTATGTATTGTGTGGGCATCAATGGATATAATTGATACACTAATTGATATGGTGTATACCTTGTTGCTATTTCACGAGTAGTTTTATATGAAAATAACATTGTAGATAGATGTTCATCCCAATTTGTTCTATTTTCACTAACTAACTTGGTCAACAATGTCCTAAGTATACATAACCTATCCATTCCCTTGAGGATAATAAGTTGTAAAACTCACATGTTTCAAGATAAAACAATTTGTTAAATACTTGATGGCATCATTATTGAAATGAACTCCTTAATCTTTGATTATAGTCAAAGAACATCTAAACATGATGAATATGCATTCATACAAAAACTTTGTTGTGATTGTTGCAATATTAGTTTTTAATGCTCTTGCTTTCACCCACTTGGTAGCATAATCTATGCCTACAAAAAACATATTTGTTCCATGTATATATTTTTGCTAGTTTAATTGGCCCCATAAATTAAAACCCCATTTCATAAATGGTTCCTCTTGAAGACTTGTGACCAATTTTGCAAGGCTTTGAGTTGCTAATCCCCTCGTTCTTTAACATGCATCACAAGATTTACAATAATCATGCACATCTTTGTACATAATTGGCCACCAATATCTAGCATCCAATATTTCCTCTACGTTATTTCAATTGCAAAATGCCCTCCTAGTGGTCCTTCATGCAATTTTTTCATCACCATAGGTGCTTTTGTTATTGTCAAACATCCTTGTAGTTTATTGTCTTGGCCCATTCTATACAATTCACCATTCTTTAGTGTAAAAGGCTTTACTATCCTTACCAATCTCTATTTTTGTTGTACTGATTATATGCCCTCAATTTCTCATGTTTTCAAAATTCTTTGACATCATTTAGTCCTTCTAGATTTGTGTAAAACAAATAGGCATCTCTGGTTTAATCAAACACACCTATGGGTTCTATAACATCTGATAGTCTTGACAACGCATCTACAACTAGATGAGTTATGTTTGGCCTATACACTATTGTGAAATCATATTCTAGGAATAATAACAACCGTCTAGCTATTCTCCTTGAAACTTGTGGTTTGTTGACTAAATAGACCAATGCCATACGATCTACATAAAAGACAAACTTATTGCTCAACAAATAATGTATGAATTTGTGCAAACCAAACACCACTACTAAATCCTTTCTTTTTGTTGTGCTATAATTTTGTTATGCTATGTTCAAAAGCTTAGAAACATACACAATTGGTTGATCACTCTTCCCTATTACATTCTGAAACAATATAACCCTTACAACTAACAAGGATGCATATGTATGAACATGAAATTCCACCTACCAATTTGGTGATATCAATATCAATGTTTCCATATACTTTTGTTTAATCAATTCCTAGGCCTTATAACATTCTTTTGTCCAAAGAAAAATCTATGTCTTTTTGGTCAATTTAGTGATAGGTGCCATAATATCAACAATTTTTTTGATAAAACATTTGTAAAATTGTGCCATCCCATTGAATACTTGAATTTGTTGAGGATTCCTAGGTGGTGGTATGTTTACTATGGCTTGCATTTTATTTGGATTTGGTAATTTCCCTTCTTTGGAAATAATAAAACCCAAAATCATCCTTGAAAATATTATAAATGCACATTTGTCTGGATTCGAACTAATGCCATATTCTCTAAATTTTTGAAAACATAGTTTGAGCTTCTACAAATGATTTTCCATGTCATTATACACTATAAAGTCATCTAGAAATATCTTCATAAAATTGTCCAAGTATTCTTTGAATGTTTTGGTAATATCTCTTTAATATGTTGGAGGTCCGTTTTTTGCTCTAAATGACATCAGCTTTTGTATAAAACCCCACCAATTTTTAATAAATGTAGTTTTGTATATGTCCTTTGGAGTTATAAAAATTTGATGATATCCTGAATATCCATCTAAAAAGGAATAGCTTTGTACCCTGCAACTGTATTCAACAATTCATTTGTGAAATGTAATGGGTATGGATCCTTCTTTGTGGTTGCATTTAGTTTTCTAAAATCTATACAAAATTTTAGCACCATTTTTCTAAGGTACTACTATTGTGGGTGACAACCATGTAGCTTCCCCTAAATATTCAATAAATCGAACTGCTAACAATTGATCTATATCTTGTTTAACTATTGTAGCATATTGTAGAACAGACATAACATATTGTTGTATAAACAAATCAAAGTTTTTAATTACATGATTAGAAACAAGAAAACATTTAGCTTTCTTAACACATTTTTTATCTAGAATTTTAGGGCATAATTCAAAATATAGGTGGGGTAATGTTAAGGGAATGATTACTTGTGATAATTATTAGTTAATATATTTTTATTTACTTAATTATTGTTTTAGGAATTATTAGCTGGATTACATAGTTTTTGTCGCAATCCCACTTTTGGAAGAGTGTGAGGATGACATTCACATTCTCGAAATGGGGACTTGGGAGTCCTCCAAGACTCCCAAAACTTCAGAGTTCAATTGTAGGGGTCAAAACGCCTTTCCTTGAGGCGTTCTTTATATCATTGAAAAACTACCAAAGTGTAGATGTGGAAAATGGCATCGCATGAGCCATTTGGACATTTTCAACACAAGTTATGACAAAAAGAAGGGTCAAAAGTCAAATTGGCAGTTTGATTACCAACCATTAAAAGTTGGGAATTGACCGACCTCGATGTGTGCAGGTGGAGTGCAATGCACCGTTGGAAAGATTTCAAGGAGAGCTACAAGTTTGCTTGAGACCTCATCCCAATCGGAGGTCCGAGCAAAGAGTTATGAACTCGCAAAGTC
>Ga0116228_10002235_pt1 | contig 16665 bp, 12 predicted proteins | sample S1TSphfallax_2_FD_89694 | JGI IMG/M metagenome (GOLD analysis project Ga0116228, IMG submission 89694) | Host-associated microbial communities from peat moss isolated from Minnesota, USA - S1T2_Fc - Sphagnum fallax MG | ecosystem: Host-associated > Plants > Peat moss > Unclassified | place...
TAAAATAATTTTAAAAGAAAAAAAATTACAAAAAAGAAGAAACCAAATAAAGAGTAGAAAATAAGAAAAAATAAAACTTATAATAATGAAGAAAAACCCTACTTGAAAAAGAATGAGGTGTGTTTTCTTTCTCCAATCTTCAAACTTGCATCCACAAAAACAAAAATACAAAAGTGAAAAAGAAACACTTTATTTTTATTATACAAAATAAGAATAAAAATAGAAAACACATAAAAATAAATAATAAAAAAGATAAAAGTTTTTTAAAAGAACTAAAACATGAACCAAACACTGTTGAAATAACACACATGTGCATTATGCACGGGGCTCAAACTAGTAATCTATTAATATAACAAAATTGATATGAATTGACCCTATCACATGTGCAAGATATTACGATAATAAAACATCATGTTTTTGTAAACTTATCATTAAAAACATTTATTTTTGGGTATATTTCTAATTTTTTTCATCACCAAATTCCAAAATCATGGAAATGAACATGACCATGGATTTTATGGATAAAAAATGCACCTATGTGTAAAGTGCACACAAATGATAAAAATTGAATGATTTGTAAACATGTATATTTCTTGTGATGTATCATTGTTACCAAACTCATTACAAAATGCATGACAACATCAAAACACACGTACATGTAAAAAAAACCATGTTGTTTGTAGATTTCATTACCCATTACCTCCTATGCATGAAAATTTTAAAAATAACCTTTTTAAATAAATCAAAATAATCCATTTTCACAACAATACCTCCATACATAAGTAAACAAAATGTTTCAATCTTTAAAAGAATTAAAAGAAAATGATGATATATCATTTTCTAAATATCTAAAATTTTAAAACCTTGATAAAAAGTACATATATATGAAGTTTGAAATGAGAATTAGTAAAATCACACATTTTTTTAAAACGAACTCCTAAAAGCATTAAAACTAATGCATTTAATATATGTGTTGCTCATTTGTGGTTTAAAAATAAATATATTCAATTTATTTTGGACCCATACGTAGTTACAACATATTACACATCATATATGACAAAAATAAATCAATCAATAACATCAAAACTACATTTTATCATTAAAAATGCATCATAAATAATATAAATGCAAATACAAGAATTCAAAAGTTAGGTAATGTTTTTCTTCATGCCCAACAAATGATTGCTTAACTTATTGTTTACCTTGTGTTTTCTTTACTATTATATCATTCATCTCGAACATTTCAATTCATAAATATTTTTCCTTTCAAAGAATGTGCTTTTGCGTTAAAATCACAAGTCGCATTAAGTGAATTGGAACCAAATTCAACTAATATAATGTGTTCATCGATCATAGACAAATATATTAATTGTTTTAGTTAATATGAATCGTTATCATTAGCAAAAATTAATTATTTTATAGCATTAAAAAATTTAAGATTTCAAAAAATTACCAACCCAAAATTATTAGGTAAATTACAATAAATATAAAAATATTGAAAATTGTTTAAAAAAACAAGTTTTATTGTATTCACCATTCCAAAATTCAAAAAAATTACAACTTAGAAATGATGTACCCTAACATGATGCATATTATCAACAACATGATGAAATTAATAAAATTAAATATATTTTCAATTACCAAATGCGATGTCCAAATATAGAAAAAATGAATGATTCAATATATTCAAAATCAAAACCATTATGTTCAACTAACATTTGGACTAACAATATAAATAATGAAATACATGATCCATGTCTTACAATTCCTATAACAAACACAATCAATATTGAACACTATGATTTAGAAGCTAACTTTATCATTCAATCATGTAATGGATCAAACCAAAAATCACAAATTTTAAAAGATGAAAATTTCACAAAATTATCATATTCCATGATGATGGAAGAATTTGAATATCTTGGTTTACTTTTTTAAATGAATGAAAATTTATATATTAATATTTGATGATGTTATGCATAGAAAACAATTATACCCTGATACATCAATATGTTTATTTTTCACAATAGTACTGGAACTAGTAAAACTTTTACATTAAAATTCATAATGTAAGGATTATTATGATTATACAATAGAAGCATCTATTTTAACTTAACAAAAGCTAAGGCTTTATTTATGGCATCAACAAGTAAAGTTACCTTTAATGTTGATAGTTTAACAATACATTCAACATCATACTTGTCCAACAATCCTTACCTAGTTTATCAAATGTATGATCTAATTTGTTAAATAAGCTTACATGTTGATACGAACAATTACAACTTGTGATAGATGAAACATCATTTGTTGGTGCTAAAATGTTTAATGTTATAGATAACATGTTAAAGTTCATAAAACGCATTCACAACAAAGTTTTTGGTGGTGTTGATGTTATCATGATAGGTGAATTCTATCAACCACCCCCTATGAAAGATAATTTAATCTTTCAAAATATCAAAAATAACCAATTTTTTGGCAAACATGTATCCAATGTCATGAACTAAATAAACTTATGCAGCAATATGATACAGTTTTTATACAAACTTTGAAAAAAAAATCATACTATAACAAAAAATACAAAAGATATTGAGTTTATAATTCAATTTGTAATCAACAACCATCCAACAATTTTATTATTCCATATTTATTGTATACAAATAAACTTGTGCAAAAACACAATGAAAATGTGTTCACTAACACATTAGGTCTTAAGTTTATTTTCAAAGTAATGGACATCAACCATCAATCATGCCCACCATTTTACAAACTTTCAAATGATCCAAATAAAACTATGGGTTTACATTTTACAATTCATATAAAAATATATATGTTAGTTGAATTATGTGTTAGTAATTATGTAATATATAATAGTTTTGTGAATAGAACTAATGCCATTTTAAAAGCATCAACAACATATTGTGAAAAAACCATTATGTAGATAATGTTTCAAATTTAAAAAATTGAAACATTAACAAGAAAAATAATAATCATTATTATGACAACAACATTGAATCAAAATTGACACTATCATCAAAAATATAAGAATCGATGAATGCCAATCATTTATCATGACAAGGATTTGATTGCCAAATCAATTTGCAATAGTAAAAACCATTCATTGTTCTTAGGGATTATCATTAGATGAATCAATTTTTGATCCCACTAATGTTAAAAAACATGGGTTAATATATATAACACTATTGCACATTCAAATTTTTAAAATTTTACTTTTGTTAAATCCTTTCCAACATGAAATTCTTTTTGTGGATCTAAGAGTTCATGTAAAAATGAATAGATTAAAAACAATTGCAACTTGGATACCATTAATTTTTCAATTAAAAAACCTACATAATTTTCATGTAATTATATAAGTCTTGAATATAATTTCTTTACACCAAAATTATGAAAACATCAATCATGATCATAACCTTCAAATGTTTCATATCTTATGTCTTATAAAAATAAAAATACACCATGCATCAATATATGTGCACAAATTTATACATTCAATCAAAGTATTCATATATTTCAATCCATGATGGTCATGGGTTAATGATGATGTATGACATACATATGCACTTAGATTCCTTCAATACAATAATTAGTGATGGTTCAAAAATATAACAACAACTTTTAATATTAATACATGAAAAACAATACATATTGTATATGTGTATAAAGTTCATTCATGTTCAATTTATACATTCCTAAACAATTTTCAAACTATAATTCAATAATTTATTGAACATTGTTCAATCATCATTATGGGAGATTTTAATGTTGACATTCTAAAAAACAATAACCAAGCAAAAAATAAAGAAGAAATATTATATTTCATAGATAAATTTGAATTAAAATCACAATTAATGAAAATGTAACAAAAGTTGGATCTCAATTAGACCATATACGGGCAAATGTCCTTATAAATGAATGCAAATTTGGTGTAACATAAGCATATTGGTCAATTTTTCACAAATCAATTTATATTGCATTCAAATTACCAAACACATTTCCAATGTATAACAAAAAACCATTAATGTCTCCATTTATTTAAAGTGTAGCATTTGTAAAAATATGCATGTAAATGTTGCATTTTCCACCTAATTAATTATTCACAAAATGTTGGCACCTTGTGGCTTGAATTTTCATATTTAAATTTTTTTCATGGACCATGTGTAAAAAAAATCATAAATATTAATAACAAGATTAAAATAAAATAAAATTATCCATACATACACCCATCAAACATCATAACAAAACGCCTTTCATGGAAAATTTAAACCCAAAATGTGACACCAAAAAAAAAAATTTGCCAAATTTTCAAACTTCAAAATGAGCCAAAAAATAAGAATGTTTCCATGTAAATTATATCCATTCAATATTGATGTTTGTTTCAAACATTGAAATACCTCATGCACATTGTTAAAAATATTTACATTATCCAAGTTTTTCAATTTTCTTAAATAGTATAATTATTTGCAACTTTATATTCATTTGTATGGTTAAAGAAAAGACAATGGAACTATGGTTTCAATTTTTAAATATCCACAATGGATTCTAAGATGGTTTAAAAACTTTATTTTTTAGTACAAATGTGAAAAAGAAATTCATGGTCTTTCATAAAGGCAACAAATTTTCATCCAATATAACTTCCATAGTAGTAAGTACATTTGCAAACATAGGAGTTGTAAGAACTATAACCAATGCTTTGTTTTTGATGTTTTCATGTCAAACATTATATTAATATTGCATTTTTTTTTAATGTTTTGATGATAATGTTTTATTTATATTGTAAACATGTGCAATAATTTAAAATGAATATAATGAAATTTGAATTTTCAAAAACATTGATTAATCATTGTAACCAGTGTTTTATAATGTTTTTACTAGTTGAAAAAACCCATAGATAACTCTTAAAGGACTTGAAAATGACATAATTTTGAAAAAAAGTCTTAAAAGTAAAAATATAATGGAACATATTTTTGAGTCAAAAGGCTTTTTTTATGACTTTTTGTAACTTACAAATGAAATATTCCTAATATATATCCAAAATCTTTTAGAATAAGCAATCATCAAATTCCTTATTAAAACCACACCCCTAGTTCCTTATTTAGTGAATGTACCTTAGAACATTAAATGTAACATCTTATTTTTAGGACAAAATCTCTCATGGTAGAACCGTTCATGTTTTAAAAACTATCCCACCTATCTTGTAATCAAATATGGCTAGATCATTCTATGGATGGTTGCCAAAAATGAAAGAAAAAACCTTGTAATTGATTTTATTTTTGCACATTTAAAATCACATTAAATTTTTTTTCCCTATAAAATATATAGTTCTAAAAAAATTTGGTATGTAACAAGTATCTTATGTTGACTATGAAACCCAATTTTCAAAATTTGCAAGTTTGATAATTAGGTGTGTGGAAATTTGTGACCTAAAACTAATCAACATAATTTGAATTCATCGTTTTCCATTTACCCCATGATTGCACATTTCACTAAACATCATATGGCAACATTTGGCATGCACACCAAGACCATAGTCAATTGCACACATTACCACTTCATTGTTGAATATTTATTTGTTTTAATACAACAAGGTTTAACAATTTCAAATTTGATTTCTTAGAATTTCAACATTTAAGGAATAAGTATGCAATGTACACATCATGTTGTATATTTGTAATAACTTCCCAATGGTTGGAACAATAAATAACTTTTCACAAATTTTCAACAAACAAATTTGGCAAATATCAAAATTTTATTTTATTTTTGGTAAACCTTGGGTGAATTTTTTTTTGTCAAACATGTGCCTATCATAGGTACATTATACTCGAGATTGTAATTTAATTTATTAAAACTCACATGCTTTTGTGCTTTCAGGAAACACCAATGTGTAGTGATGGGCAATCCAATGAGAGATAGGGGAATATCAACTATAGTTCCCTTTACTTTAATTGTCATTTCCAAACTTTTCCAAAAGTCAAATGATTGCCTAAAATTAGGGAAATTTTCCATGGAAATTGGCAATTTTGATATTTACTCAAAAATGACACCATGGTTTGGGAGATTTTAATGGAACAAACAAATAAACAAACAAACAGCTTTCAACAAAATAAATAGATATCGTAAATGATATACTTTCAATTTTGAATTGTGGTTGTTGTTTTTTTTATTGTGTTATTTTTAGTTTTTTTATTCCTTAAAAAGGTTCATTATAAATACCATGGCAACAATCATTGATCCCTCCCCAATGAAGTCATTGGAATTATGACTTGAAAGGGATGCGAGGAAAATCATGGCAAAACAAACGGGACATGAATGTTTTCTTTGAGGCAAGTTGCAATGAAACATTCTAGCACAAAGAAGTGGTGATTATTTTACAATAATTATTTAACACCTAACCTCAGTGGCATGTAAATGGTGTCCCTTAGAACAAGTCCTATTTTACTGAGTTTGAAATGGAATGACCAATTTTATACTTATTAAAAATAAAATGGGATCCAAGTTAGGCTATAAAACATAGATGAATGAATAAAGTTATTCTTTTTTCCCATTCATGTTGGATGTAAATTTTAATTCATTTTCATCCAAGTTGGTTGACCTCCACCAACAACATGATTGCATATTGTTGTGTTAAGTTTAGGAAATTATTGGCTTGTTGTTTTTTTAGGGTTTAACCTTCTCCCCATTTGCATACAAGTGGTTGACCTACACCTAACAACGTGAGAGCATTTTGTTGTGTACAAAACGTTTAGGAAATTACTGGGCTTGTTGTTTTTTAGGGTTCCAGCTTCTACCCACTTCCATCTAACTGATTGACCCTCCATCAAACAACTCAAATGCATTTTGTATTGTAAAACAAAGTTTAAGAAATTATTGGCTTGTTGTATTTTAGGGTTTCATCTTGTTCCCATTTCCATCCAAGTTGGTTGACCTCCACCAAAGATGTGGGTGCATTTTAGGGTTCCCTATTTTTTCAAAAAAAGGAGTGTTTAGGAAATTATTGGCTTCTTGCATTTTAGGGTTCCATCTTATTCTCATTTCCATCCAAGTTGGTTGACCTCCACCAAAGATGTGGGTGCATTTTAGGGTTCCCTAAAAGAAAAAAAAGAGAGTGTTTAGGAAATGATTGGCTTCTTTCATTTTAGGGTTCCATCTTATTCTCATTTCCATCCAAGTTGATTGACCTCTCTACCAAAGATGTGAGGGCATTTTGCACCCCAAAACAAAAGTGTTTAGGAAATTATTGGGTAGTTGTTTTTTTAGGCTTTCCTATTCTTCCCATTTCCATCCAAATTGGTTGACCTCCACCAAAGACGTGAGGACATTTTGTACCCTAAAAAAAGATGTTAATGAAATGATTGGCTTGTTGTTTTTTAGGGTTTCAATTTTCCCCCATTTCCATCCAAGTTAGTTGATCTCCACCAACAAACGTGAGTGCATTTTGTAGTAATTAAAAACAATAAAAAAATAAGAAATTATTATTGGGTTGTTGTTTTTTAGGGTTTCATCTGCTTCCCATTTCCATGGAATTTGGTTGACCTCCTCCACCAACAACGTGAGTGCATTTTGTAACGTAAAAAACAAAAAAGTGTTGAGGAAATTATTGGCTTGTTGCTTTTTAGGGTTTCATCTTCTCGCAAGAAGGAACGAAGGAAAGGGAAGCGAAGGGGAAGGGCAGGTAAGGTCCTGCGGAGAAGAGAAGGAGAAAGATCTGGCGAAGAAGAAGAAGAATAGTGGGGATTGAAACGAGAAGATCGAGAGCTAGTGTGTGTGGAATCGACGCTTCAAGCAGCAGCAGCTATTGTTGTTGTGTTTTTAAAAAAAGATGGAAAAACTGAGAAGAAGAAGGAGGAGAAGAAAGAGAAGTGAGGGTGAAGCAAATGTCAAAGAGTCTTCTTCTCACCGGTGATGAAATCGGTAGCACCACGGGGAAATGACAGTAGTAAGAATAAGTGTATTTGGAGTGTGAAGAAGGGATTTTCCATGCGCAGCCACATAACGAAATGCGGCCAGAGATCTTGAGTCATCATAGTTGGGGGAAGAAGAACAGAGAGCCTTATGCCAACGGCATGGAGGTTTGCAATGCCTTTGTATTCTGTACCAGTAGTCGCTTTTGAGCAATCTTAAATCCAAGCAAGAAGATGGTTGCCTTCGATTTTTAGGGATTTTTGTTGTTTCTCTTCAGCGAATTGCTGTGAGTTTTTAGAATTTGAGGGTTCTTCAAGTACATGAAATGCAGTAACAGGTTTTTCCATGCTCTTTTGTTGTCTTCTTCTCGCTGGTGGAATTTGAACAGCGATCTTTTGTTCTTGAGAACCGGTTTCCCATATGGCGTATCATGAGCGGTGGTTTGCTATGCAGGCTATTTTCACTGCAGTATGGATTCTCTTCTGCTTGAAGGTACTGTTGCAGTTCAATGCCCAGTCACTCTAAGCTGAATGGCATCAGGAGTCAGATGGAGATGCTATCTTGTCTTGCTGATCCCTTGTTTGAGATCAGAGAATGTAGGATCATTTGCACTACAGACCAATTGGATGGGCAGATAGCAATTTCAGGTAGCACATTGCCAGGAAAATGTATTCACTGCAGTGTTACAGACAAAAAAATATGCCCTACAAACTTCATCACAGTTTCTGGATTGGCATTGCTTTGGAGCAGGTAGCACATGAGTCAATGGTTTTGATGAATGTGAGTACAAGGGACAAATTCTTCCTCGAAGTCTATCTGTACTACAATCCTGTCTTCCTCACGGTCAGTGATATCTCTCCTCATCATCATTACTTTCTGTAGCTTCTTCTGCAATAGTAGAAACAGAGAAAAAGACTGTTCAACTCCCTGCTGGATTCTCGGTCAGAGTGCTTCAATTTGGGGCCGACTATTGACTTTTTCTTAGAAATAGTCACCAAGCCCTAAAGGCTGGCAGATCTTGACTCTTGCACAAGAGCACTTTACATTGGAGCACACAGACTGGTGATGTGGCTCCAAAATGCTTTACACAAGATCACTTAGCAAGATCAGGGTATCCAGATGAAGGAAGTAGAAAAGGGCATGCCAATGGCAAGGCATTGTGGAGGTTTTCCATTTTGAAAATGCCCATTTGCATAATCGGAGGCAATGATTGTTTGTGCAGGCTTTGATGGTGTGGCTCTGGGGCATAAATATATATGTGTTTCTGAATGCAAGAATTCCTTACGCCAAGGTGTTTGAACTTGAACACATTCATCTCACACACCATGAGATATGGAAGGTGGTCATCCAACAATCAGAGTCCTCCCTCCAGCATCTAATTGAAGCAAGGCAAAAAAAAAACAGGTCAAAAAAGTAACTGCAGTAATTGATCAGATGAGCAGTGTTGCACAGAAACTGGTGGCAGTTTTAAGAGTCAACAGTATCCTGTCATTGTGCACCTCCAGATAGGTTTTTTTGGATGTACTTTGAGTGTACATATCCCTGCTATTATTGCCTTTATTCCTGCTCTGTGAACTCAATAATCTGAGCCTGTACTGCAACAAATTTGCAGGTGGCTTCATGGATGACAGTGGCTGTGATAACCAGCATGACTGCATACCTGTATCTCTACTCCCGTGGTATGGTCTTCCATGCTGCCTCACAGCCTGTAAGTACAGCATCACCTTTCAGATATCTTATCACAATTCATTCTGCTACTGTGGCTTCATTAGTGCCTTTTGCCATTTGTGTGAAAAAAAAAATCTTGTCAGAATTGTGTATGAATGTGTGTATATAACCTGTTTTCCGTGTAAGGTATTCACCCCTACATGGTGACCATCATGGCCTGTGGTCCGGTCCCATGTTAGGGTGGCCCATGGCTGTGATGTTCCCTGGTTAGGCTAGTCATCCAACTCCTATGATTAGCCTGTACTGGGGATGCCTGTCCTTGGGGAGCAAGCATTGTGATGCTATGGCAAGCCTTATTTCTCCAAGGCAAAGAAATGAGGAATCAGTGAAGCTTTTGCCCAGCCTGGTTATCCAACTGCAATGTCTGTGCTGAATTGATTTCCTGGTGACAATCATGAGTACATCTCAAGAGTTTCTGACTTGTTAGGGAAATATCTTTTGTAGATCTCCTCCATCTGCTCTCAAATTTCTCTGTTTTTTTTCTCTATTTGCTTGTTTGGATAATCTGAGCTTACCAACCTGATGTGACAGATTCTTCTATATGTAATGGTGCCCTTGGTGTTGGGTTTGCCTCTGGATGTATTTCACATGCAAACACGTTTCTACTTCTTGAGAACTCTTGTCCGACTGATTTTCCCCATTCAGGTGCCTTTTACTAACCATTGCCAATTTATTTTATAGCAATTTTCCACACCATGAGCATAAAGCAAAGAATAAGGGGAAATGCAGAAATGGTTATTTTCTGGAGCAATGATGGATGAAAATTGACAAGGGGATAAATTACGAAACAGTATTGACTTGTATGGCTTACGAAGGTGGTAATCTTATTTCTGTTCTGATGTGTGAATGTGAATTCACCAGAAAAAGATGAAAAATCATCAACATCAAACAAAATGAAATAGATAGACAAAGACAAAAAAAGATGCGATATATTTGAAGCATGAAACCATAGACACCTCAAAGAGTTGGAACCACTTGAAAAGATGTGAAGAATTATACATGATCTTGGAGCCTTGACAGAAATTGTTGGGTTAGTAGAGTGATTCTATCATCCTCCTCGAACTCATCTAAATTTTCCTGACTTCATTGTGAAGGAGACATAGACCCACAGCTAAGAGAGAGGCAACAAGATGAACCCTATGAAGTGAACATCTTCGGGAATGATATTTGGGTGTCCTTTTGATGAACAGTTGCTGTAAGACTCAGAGATGTATCCCACCTCCTCTTTGCTAGGCCTGGAGAAAACACAGATAGTAACTACAGAGGGATGATGTTGAGAAGAGGCAGATTTTGCTGTCAAGTGCACATTTGCTTTCTCAGTCTACTGAAGTTTCCACTCATGTGCAGCCTATATCATTTTCAGACTTTTTCTTGGCAGATGTGCTGACCTCCATGGCCAAAGTATGTGACATTACCTTCATCATTGTGTTCAGCCAGTGTTATTTCTTGAGTTCTTTGTTGGTAATTTCAAATTTGCTGAAGCATATGAGCAAAACCCCTTAAGAGGAAGTCAACAGTCTTATAGTTGTTTCAAGATTCTATTGTGATTGTTGAACAACAGCCAGAGATTGTGGTCCCACTTGCCTTGATGTTTTAGGGTTCAGTATGTCTTCATCTTGCTTCCTCATTGAGTTCGGAAGTTTCCAATCCATTGAGTGTGACCCCACTTTGTAAAAAGAGCAATGACTTGATTTTGTGGTGTGATAGCAACCCAGTGGGTGATTTCATAGTTTCATCATTGTCTCTGGTGGCTGTGATGCCTACTTAACAATCTGTGTGCTGGACTTCAGAATTGGCTTGCAGTACCTCTAGATGTACAGTTGGCAGGGTTTTTGTGGGTTCTCTCAAGCAAGTCCCCCTGACTGTGCAGGTCCTCTCAGACTTGGAGCGCTCTGTTTGCAGAATGTATCATTGGCAGGCAAGTTTTGTACCTCTTGGGTTTGCATTCTTTACCCTTGTCCCATATCCTGTGGAAACTAGCTCCATGTGATATCCTCAGATTTCCTTATTTACTTTGCAGGCAAACTTAAGCTTGACTTACTGTTCAACTTCTGATGTATGAAGACTGACATCTTAGTTGTAGACTACTTCTCTGTATCCCCATCAAGTGAGGGCATGGACTGCCCTTTTTATCTATCACTGTTTAATAGGGATCTTTGTACCTTGAATGATTAGCTGTGGTAAGAGGCATTTCAGTAGCATATCAGATATCTGCTGTGGATTTCCATTCCTAGCTTCCTCCACTTCTGCTCTTGTGAAAACTGCAAGGAAAGAATCCACATAAATTGAGGCCTTCTCCAGACCTTCCAATTGGTGAGTGTGTGGGCCAGGTGGCAACTGTTGCTTGGTTGGAGCCAGGTGACACATGTGGAAGCCATTCTATTCATATTCCAGTTGTTTTGGCCTTACCTTATGTGATCCGCTTTATCCAGTGCATGCGACAGTATCATGACACAAAAGACAAAACTTGTCTTGCCAATGGTATGTTTTATGAGTACACTTCTTGGGGTAAGTATAGGATGCAAAAAACTTGAAAATACTGTGCTCAATATCTGTGGAATCTACATATTGGAATCATTACATGTCTGAAATTCATCAGCAACAGAAATAGATATGCCTGTTATACACCCATCACATGCCAATAGGTCAGTACAAGGAAGTCTGGAGTTATGAGTCTCACACATCATGGATTCTTCTGCTGTCCTTGTAGAAATCTTTAAAGCAGCTCATTGAGGCATTAGAGCAGTACTTATCTGTTATCATAACTGTTGCTACACTTTTGTCAGATTGGTTATAACTGATGGGAGTGGAGGAGGGTGGGTACAGCATTGAAGTACTTTTCAACTTTCCCTGTCATATTATTGTCAGCGATGAAGTATCATGTGCTGCAAGAGTTTTGGGAGGGCTGGCTGCGTCCACTGTGGCTGGTTTTTGCTGTTCTCAATTCATGTTACTGCTTCTATTGGGATATCCGCAAAGACTGGGATATTGGGTTTGTCTCCTTCCATGATACTGACTTTGAGAATGACCTGATTCATGATCATAAGTTTTTTCCTTCCATAACCAATTAGACCTAAGTTTTCACGAAGGATGAGAAATTGCCGAAGTGTTTGAGGACTGGTACATACAATAGTCTCCATGTACTAGAGGCTTGTGAGAGAAAGAACATGGGTTGATGGGTGATTTGCTAAGGGACTATTGATCTTGTTTTCCTGTTCAAGCATTGGTGTGCTTAAGGATATGTTCAGGGTGCAGGAGGCCTCAACCACTCCCTTTTATGTAGGCCCCTCTATGCTCTGGGCTTAGATGCTGGGCTTACAGGGAGTTGTTGCAGCTTGAATGAGGAGACTATCAACTTTTTTGATTAGTTCAGTCTGTTGAGTGCTTTGCCAACCTGATGACATAGTCTTACCATCGCTTCTGGAAATGTGACAGAAAAAGGACACATGTTTGTGTAGAATATTTGCCTGTTTTGAGCAGATTACTATGTGCATATTGACACCTACCGCAGGAGCTAATGGCAGCTAGTCACTGCCATGCATGATGAAGAAGATGGTCTGGTACTTTGTGATTTACACTCACAAGGTTATGACTGTTTTGGTTTGACGAGAACTTGCAGAAAATTTACCTTCAAAGTGTTATTGTAGAGTTTTCTCTGCAATCTCACAGGTATCCTATTTGGGTGTTGATGTTCTATTTGGTTTGGTCTTATGGAGCAGACTTGTGTAGATAGTCAGGAGCATACTCTCTTTATCATATTGTTTCCCAGATTGAACCATGTGCCTAAGAACTACTTTTTGCTGCATGTAGGTGCTTATCTGGTCCCTGCAGACCAAGGAAGCAGTGTCTTCGTCCAATCTTGCTATACAACCGACCTGGGGTATGTTGTGATCACCCTGTACCGCAGTTCCCACTTTTTTAAAATTTTAGATTCTTGGTTTGTTTTTCTTGTCAGAGGCCTGCACAAAAAGTTGCACTGAAGGTTGCAAATTTATGTTTGAGGCAGGTGTACTATTGGGCGATAGGTAGCAACCTGGTGATGAGAGGTGCATGGACATACAAGCTGTCAGCCCATTTGCGACACAACTTCAGGACTGTCTTTTTTTTCTCCTTTCTTGAGATGTGCCGCCGTTTTCAGTGGATCTTCTTTAGGGTAGAGATTGCAGCTATCAAGTTGTCAAACTCTGGAGGTGCTCTCCCACGGGTGACTTCACAGATTCCACTGAAGGATTTGTCTGGTGACACAGAGCACTTGATTACTGCTTCAGAATAAGATGTATGACTTTCTCACTGCACTTCTCTTTCTCAATGATTAGGCAGGTGAAAAAGTTCCTTCTAGAAGTTGTGACATGAATCAGAGCACATTATCTTTGTCTTTACTTTAACCTAGATAAGGTTTAGGGTTTTTTTGTTCTAATATTCATTTAAAGTTGAGAAATTTCTTCTTAGTCAAAATCTTCATTGAGACTATTCTTCTGTGCATATACTCATTGCCATGGAGAGGTAGAATTGTTGTAGAGCTGTTCTAGCATGGTCTCTATTCCAGGATCATGGTTCGCCATATAATTATGGATAAGAACTGCCAAATAACTAATGACCTGTGTATGGCTTTACTGCACATGCACTTATTGAGACTGGATGTCCAGTGATCACTTTAATAGAAATCACTTAAGTTGATGACTTGCGACACAGAGCAGATGCAATTATAAAATTCATGCTGGAGACAAACTAATGCACTTGAATTTTGATATTTCTGTTGCTGTTTGATATGATTTTCTTAGTTGCAACATCTAAAAAATTTGGGTTCGGTTATGTGATGACTATGTTTTTATTTTTGTGCAAAATTATTCTTCAAAATCTTCTTCCTCTTCATTAATTGGTTATCAATGAATGATCTCTTGCCCCCCAATTAAAAGCCTTATATTCATTATTTTTGGGCTAGTCTTTGAGTTAGGTTTTTAGGAACCAATTGTTTACACCATGATTATGTTGATGTGATAATTGATGGATGGATTTTAGATGGAATCTGAGAACATTTTCAGTTGCAACTAGTTATACCTTTATAAATTGATTAAAACATTTTATAAGATATGATTAAAAGTTATTGCTTTACTTATGTAATAATTAAGAAATTAACAATGAAATTAGAATTTAAGTAATCATATCATCACATAATGGCACACATGTAATTCACACTTTAGATTTATTGGTTATAACTAAGTTTTATTCATAATGGAAATTTATGTTCTGATAAGGTAAATGATTTGTGCTAATGCTTTACACAATTCAATGGACCATCGTTAGTATATAAAAAAATTCATTGTACATACACACAAGCCATGAACATGCACTATTTTGTATTTCGTAATTCAAAAATGAAAAATGAGATAAAATAGAAGTGTGTAAGATTGAAACTTGAATCAGTGATAATGTATCATTATAAAGCAGCCTAAGTTTTTCAGGAATAATTGGTTCCAAGAGATAAATCTGATATTGTAAACAGATTCACAAATAGGTTTTTTTTAAAAAAAAATTTCCCCTACCAATTTTGTAAGATTGAAAATATGGTGAAAATTTCCAACAAAATAGAAAAGTTAGTCAAATTTGTGATAGAAAAATAATTTCAAAATTTTCCCAATTTTCTTGGTTGAAATAATATATATTTACCCAAAGCATGATCATTATGCCACTACCTTAGATTGAATAAAATAACAAAATTGGCCTATAAGAGTAGAATGTGCAAATAAGTCCTTTAGTTTACATAGAATTCATAGTGAATTCGTAGTGTTTTGACCATTTATTGGCCTTGCCTACCAAGGCAAGGATATTGTGTTTAGATTCATTATAGAGTATAGTAGCTTAAGGGATTTTGGCCCCTAGGTAATAATAATAATAGGTCTATTTTATATGAGGACTTTTGAAAGATGATATCTTGGCTTGTGTTGAAACTTGAGATTAGTTATAGAGTTATAATACCTTGAAGAATTTTAGCTTCTTTTTAGAGGATTTTTTGGAGATTATATTTTTGAATGGTGAAATATTTGAGTTTTCATCATTCTTCTTTTCGCATTAAGATATTTTTTTCATGTAAATGGCAAGGCCACAGTGTGACACACCCCTTGTTATAAAAAACCTAGATTTATTAGAGATATCCACAAAGTAACTTTGCCTTTGGACCCTCCTTTTACACCTAAAACTTAGGTTTCAGCCTCAAATTTTTATTGAATTTGAATGTAAAATGCTATAACTCAATATCTAATGCACAAGATTTGAAAGTAATTATAGTAGCAGTGAAGGTGCCTAAAGGAAATTTAAAATAAAATAAAATGTGAAACTCAACTACCACTGAATTTGATGATGATTTGAGTTTCACTCCTCCTTTAATAACAATGTATTATTTTATTGTTGTTAAATAAAAGTCTCATGATCATGTTGTCTCTGGGTGGGCTGGAATGTATGCAGAAATGTCCCAAACCTGAGACTGACAGCACATCAAACCCACTTTAGATGCAACTCCAGCAACTGGTTGACAAGATTGACCATATACTCCTTGCCTTCATCACTCGCAGTATGGAGTAACCAATTCCAGCATACCACCAACAATTTTGGTGAACTGGAAAAATAGTACGCAATTGGGTGTCAAAAACACAGATCACAAAAAAAAAAGGAGTTACATGCCAAATCTCACACACCCACCCACACATACATGTGCCACGTTGGACTGATATCTCAATATCATGCTCATCTGAAATTCAAAGGGTGATCATTCATAGTCCAACATTATATTTGCTGAGTAAATAGTAGGATCTACATTGCCCAGCTACATCTTTCATGCCTTTACCCAGAACAACCAGCCCAATATGAAGCCTAATGAAGCGAGTTAGTATTTGATGTTGACTAACATGTTTGAGAATACTTAGCACTTGAACCTGCCCACTAGATTTTACACTAGCTACAAGCCAAGGAAACAGAACCTACAGGATAGAACCACATGCAAAGCAGAACTCCTCTCAGAGCACA
>Ga0116228_10002238_pt1 | contig 16645 bp, 11 predicted proteins | sample S1TSphfallax_2_FD_89694 | JGI IMG/M metagenome (GOLD analysis project Ga0116228, IMG submission 89694) | Host-associated microbial communities from peat moss isolated from Minnesota, USA - S1T2_Fc - Sphagnum fallax MG | ecosystem: Host-associated > Plants > Peat moss > Unclassified | place...
AATATTTGTGTAATAATTGGGTCACTTTCATAATCGTATTGACCCTTTATAAAGTACAGGGTCTGTTTTTTTTGAAACAATTGACTTAATCATGGTTAATACCTGAGAAGTAGTGTTTTTTTTTTGGTAAAAAATTTGCCAATGTGCCACTTGGAAAGTTGCCCTGCAACAGCTCAAAGGTTCTATTTAAAAAATCCAAAAAATTGGGGTTCAATCAAAGAACCCCCAAATATAAAAAATATACGACATTGATATTTGTCAAAAAAAAAAAACCTTACATTATCGATGATATAGGTTAAAAGGTTTTGTCAACTAACCATGTCAATAATTATTTGTCAATAATCTCCAAACCCCTGACCCTGCATCATATCCACCCTCTTAAGAAACCCAGATCCGTGGGATTCTTAGAAATTGAAAATTTTCAAATAACCACACCTGAGCGGTTCTGAGAATTTTACTTTTTGTGGAAACTGGACTCGACTATTATTTAAAAAAAAAAAAAAAAAAACCCACCCCAGACTGGTTAATACCAGTGTTGGACTGGTATATACGGTTAGAGATTGGTATCAATACTGATATGAACACTGATATCAAATACGAGACCAGTCTCGTGTGACCAAATCTAGTGGCAGCTTAATACCAGTACCAGCTGGTATGGCCTTAAGGTAATATACGCAAGCTATATACCAACTGCCATATACCAGCCCAAAATCAGTATTGAGCCAAATATCAGTACTAGGCTGGTATCAAAAATTTAAGAAATAGCCAATACCAGTACCAGACTGGTATCAATTTATAAGAAAAAAAATTGGCAATACCAGTACCAGCTGATATCAATATAAGTTGATACCAGACCCACACTGATTACAATGTGTTAACTAGAGTGGTTAGCTATGGGACAAGAATACAAGGAAAAGAGAGAGCTTTCCTGTCAACACAACCGTTCATCCTGCACTCCTCCTCGTGCTTGTTCACTCTGGTCAAAATATATCAGTCACAAAAATGAGGTGGGGACTCCTGACAAAACAACTGGAAGTATGTACCTGTTTTCCGCAACAAAAGTGCTCTCTACTTGACTTGCTACTAGGCAAATTGGTACTCGAGGCTGGCCAGCCAGCCCTCAAGGCTTACATCTGAACAACAATTTAAAAACTTGTCACAGTACTTACTGTGATACTTAATCCGTGCCAACTGGGTAGTAATTTTTTTTTTTTTTGGTTATTCAAATGGACAATTGCAGAAAGAGATAATTTAATATTGTTTCCACATAGAAAATTGTGAAAAAACCAATTGGGTAGGTCGACATTCACTCTCTCATACCAGAAAAGTTTCAGTATTTTTTCTGTTCATCACTTTGACTGCATCAATCTGGGTTGGGTGGCAGCAGTAAAGGAAGAGAAGGAAGAGGGTGACAAATATGCCAACTAATTGATGTGCTATGTAACTCTCTTTAACAGAACCCCCTTGTATGTAGTCTGTAACTCACTTGTCCTTTTACCAGCAAGGAGCTTGCGGTGGGTACTGGTGTGCTGCCAGATGAAGAAACCAAGTCAGAACTCTTGTGTTTTTTCCTAAATGTTGTATTATTGTGTAAATGAATCATCAATGTCAAAGCAAAGTACATTCAGCTTAAATGTACAATATAATATTATGGTGTCTATCATGGGAAAAAAAAATCTTTGAAACTCTTAATTTCCACTTGTGAGAAAAGCACCCACTCTGTACACCCACAAATATATATATATATATATCCAAGTCTCGGAAACTGCAAAATGATTCCTTCTTGCAGCTCACATGTTACAGTTTTCCAGTAGTAAAAAGTGATATTATATAGGATGTGCATAGAGTTGGTGCATGGCGTCTACTGTGTGATTCCAACCTCAACCACCCACAACTCGGATTAATTAATTTTGGCAGGCAGCTGGGCCCACCTGAGTATGGAGCAAATATTTTAGTCTGTCAACTCTCTACTCCACAAAGCTGCTTCAAATGTTACAGAGCTTGCTCTGTAAGGAGTTCAGTTTTGAGCTTTGCTAAATGATTTGTCCTGACTTGCTAAGGCCATTTCTTTTATTTGTGTTTTAAAGTGTGCTTTTAAAAACAAACAATGCTGCTTCTTGTGTAAATAACTATACCCCTTATGGCAAGTTCAAATCAAACCAGTGTTGGGTGGCTCTCTAGACTTTTGTGAAGAGCCTCTGGTTCTTAAAAAACAAATTAGAGCGGTTCCAGTTCCAGGTTAAGTTCACAAAAAAATTGGAAACCTGCTTCAATTCCAGATATGGTTCTTAAAAAAACAAAATCCCAATTCCAGTTTTAGTTTCAGACTTGGTTCTAGTCTGGTTCCAGATAAATGATGTTAACCACCAGTTGACCCTGGTTCTAGTCCTTTTTTTCAAGAAGCTTTGTCGTGTCCCCCCGCCCCCCCCCCCAAATCCTAGATCTGTTTCTGGGTTCAATTCTTTAAAAAAAAGGATCCCAGTCCAGTCCAGTTCAGTTCCAGTTACAAAAATCAGACCCAATTCCAGTTCCAAACCCAATTCCAAAAATCAGACCTAGTTCCGGTCTGGCTTTTAGTACCTGGCACTGGAATTGGTGGTTCTAACATGGGCAAACTGGGTATGAGACCAACAATTGTTCAAACTACAAACCAGCAAAATTGGAAGTGTTTGAAGGTGTTTATAAAACATGCAGAACTCATAGTTAACAATAACACTAGGTGAACATTTCTCAAAATGTGGGATTCTAATCTGGAAAGGATGTGAGCCTACGTAGGTTAATTTTTAATTAAATCCTTACTAACACATAGATATAAGTTATATAATCAAAGCTCCACACAACATTCACTCATCATAATTTTTTTAAAAGAAAAAATGCAAGAAAAAAACCTTACACATTTTTGTTATAAAATCACTCACAAGCTTAAAACATTGCTTTTATGTGGGGAAAACAACATAAATTTACAATGATGTAAGTTTGTGACAGAAAAAATAAAATCCAAAGTTTAACACAAAGTAACAACACAAAATTATGAGAAGAAAAATATATACCCAAATCTCCAACCACAACTCTTTATATAATTTAGAGGAAGAATAGATGTATTATTGTCTTCATTTCATTCTTGTCTGCTAAACATTCCCATTCATTCATAACAAACCAATAATATTATGTCACAAATTATCATCTTTCTACGAACAAGTCACTCAATTATTGATAATCTTTATTTCTAGAATGTAGCTAAGTTCATATGATTCATTTCCAATTATTTCTAACCCAAAATAATTAACCAAATTATTCATATAAGTTCAAGTTTATGCCTATTTTGGGGTTAGAGGACCAACATGAAAATTACATCTCCATGTTGTCTCATCCTTACAAGGAGAGCCAATAAAGCAAACTTTAAAATCTCTACCAGGATGTCTTCATCTTATGAGATTTTAGTGGGCCATACTCTAGGGAGTAAGAATTCTGGGTGCATGTAAGTGGTGTCTGTAAAAAGTTGCCAAGACATGTTTGTCTGACTGATCAGAAACCAAAGTTTCTCCTAACAGCAGCTTTGCTAGTTTGCAACAACTCCAAGGGCTCTAGACTACAGGTGTACTTAGAACCTTGTTTCTAAATTAGTCCATGAGTGCCTGAGCAAAGTTTCTCCTTTGCAGAGGTACATGTGCTCTTGAACAAAACAAAATAAGTGCATGGACACAGAGATACTACCACTCTAGCTGTGTGAGTCAATTGATATAGCTTATGGTTTGTGCCATGACACAAATGATCAGCCCCTTAGTTCCAGACTCCTTCATTAATAGCTTTATGCTTTCAATGGTTTTTTCCATACATTATTGTTGTGCAATGGGAAAGTTGTATTTGTTTTGTGGGCTTTAGTGAGCAGGTCATAAACTTCTTATCATGGTTTTGGTGGGTCAATTTTGTGATGTAACATGGGAGTAGCTCTAACTATGCTCTGTATTTGGGGCAGTACAATTAATTATCAAATCAAAATTTAGAGTTAAATGTTTGTCTATCCCCATTTATAAATAGTAAATTTTAGTGACAGTGATAATTGGAACTTGTTTAGGTGAAATAAATATAAGGTTGAATAGTCATCACTAGGATAGTTCCAACATGATCATTTGGTTCACAATCTTGAAAACAATTCATACGTACTTCATTTCCCTACCCACCAACATGGATATGCAAAGACAAATTAACATGTGCTTTTTTTTTATGTCCATTATATTTGTAACAATTCAAATTAAATTTGAGATTGACATGGACATAGACACAAATGATGATGAACTATTGAAAACCATATCAGAACATAAGAGAGGGAAAAAAAGAAAAGTTGATTGTCATTAGTAGTAGTGTGGAGCATCACAGAACCCAAGTAAGAGATAATATACATTGGGGTAGCATATAAATGCTAGACATGGACAACCACGTCAGCCAAAGAAAGTGAATCAATCATTTTCTTTTGACACTCATGATCAGTGGCTTTTTCATCATTTTTGTGATGTTGCATGGGTGACAATGATCTCACAAGATATTTAGCATGAGTAGCAATGGTCCCATATAAGATTTTAGCTTTAATGGTGACAAGTTGCAAAGAAAACAGGGAACATCACTAAATAGTAGAAATTCTGTGAAAATTCCTTTGTGACTAGATGCAAGTTGGCATCTTAAACCTCATCCAAGAGCAGTGTGTGACGAATTGAAGGTAAAATCTCCTGTTATGGTTGTTGTGCCTCCCCAGCACAGGGAGAAATTTTGCAAGAGTTCACCAAAACAAAATTGGTCCTCAACTTGTCTTGCTTGAATTTATAGGAGCTGAGCTCATTTTCACACCTCAATGGGATTGACTTCATCCAAAATTTGGTGTACAGGTCATTTTCCTGCAACCTATGGAGTTGCTTTTAGATAGCCATAGCACTATAATGACCTCTACACACTATTTTGGATGAAATACAAGCTCTGAAGAAAAACAAAACTGAGTTTGGGCTCCCCATGACCTTCAAGAAGACCAATAAAATGAAATGACTATTTTTAATTGGCCAACTGTAATGATTAGCCTTGGTGGTGACAACTAAATAGTCTCTCACTTCATACAATCCAATTTTTCATTTTTGTGGGTGGGGTGAGGGAGTAATTAAATCTATATTTTGGATGTGGTAAACACAGATAGAGGCCCAAATAAGGGTTGGTGTGAGTTGTGGTGCTCAATTGGTCATCATCCACAACAAGATGGAGTAAAAATATGGCACTTATCCATAATAGTTCAAGCATCCTTATTTTATTTTTGACAACCTAATGAAGAAATCTAGAATTTCTATCAACATGAAATCAAAATAGTACAATAAGAAACTCCCCAAAATCAGTTATTTCTAGCACTTGGTAGTTTAAAAATTTGCCAAATTGGAAAATTAGTTTTTGCCAAATGTTTTTTTCATTGAAGTCTTCTTCTATTTGAACATACCATTTGAAAAACTAGTAAAAAGCCAAATCTCTTATATGATTAGAAATTCTCAGAGTTGTCTCCTTGTGATTCTTTCTCAAAATCCTGCTTAACATGTTGAAATTGGTGGATCATTAGTTTCAAAGAATACAAATAAGCTCTTGGTTCCTTCCAATTTGAATTATTTGTATTATTTGAGTGTGGAAGGTTTGTAAACATGCATGTATTGTAGATACTCAAAGACAACCCATTTGAATTGACACATATTCCAATTGTGAAACCCTAAACTTAACCTAAATCCTAAAAAGGGGCAACCTGGAATGCATTTGTTGAGTAGATGAGTGAGAAAGGGAATTGACATCTCCCTAAACAAATAAATAAGAAAATGTTTATTTGTTATTATGAAGTTCATAGAAATTTAAAATCTCTTATTTATGGGAATTTTACATTCATACCAGTGTATTTATTGAAATTTTTTATGTACCCAAGTTGGCAATCATCCATGATTCAATTTAGCCAAATTTGCCTATTACAAATTATCAAAGGAAAAAGATTAAACATTTCTATATATATATTTGGCTACCTATTTGAGCCATGTATAGAATTTGATTGTTTTCAAATATTTATTTGGATTTTTTAAACAGATTTTGGTGATTCTTTATCAAAAAATTTGAATTTGCGACCAAAAGTTTCAAAAATTTCACAACAATCAAAAATTTCACACAAAAAAAGAAGATTTCTCTATATTTTCATCAGCATTTTCGTATTCAGGGGTTGTGCTAAATTTCACCAAAATGAGAAAATTAAATATAAAAAAGAATATTCTATCACAATATTTCATTTTTTCTATGAAAGAATGTTGCAAAATTTTGAAGGAAAAAAAAAGAAAAAGAAGTATTTTTGCCAAAATTTGGACTCTGTTTTCAGTTTGGTATCATTTTTAAAACTAGTTTTTTACAAAACTATTTAGACAGATTCTAAAACCATGTTGCCATTTTAATACTAAATCCCTCTTTGGGATGCTAGCCAATGAAGCAACATCAGAAAATTGAAAAAAAAAAACAAAAAAAAAATGATACACAAGAAATGATACGTATTGTGCATTTTCGTATTTCTTCATATTCGCTTGACTATTGACGTATTCAGTTGAGGGGCCGCTGTAGACAACGTATTGTGTACGTTTTCTCGTATTTCTACATATACGTACTCGCGTATTCGGTGGCATTCCGTCTGTGGGCGCTCTGTTCGAACCGCAGGCACTCTGTTCGATCCACGCGCGCTCTGCTCGATCCGCGCGCGTTCGGATTTCGTAGGATACGTAAGTGCAGACATGACATGACATGATCTTCTTCCCAAAAGTGGAGCACAGATCTGGCATAAGCTTCTAACTCCTCACTTTGTCCAACGCTTGTCTTTGATACTCAAACCCAAACCCAAGAAAAAATTAGAAGAAAAATAAGAAAAAGAACTGAACTTGGATCGATATAGCTGCTTATACATTATTCATACGTGGGTCTTGTCTTGCAGCTCCGGAGAATTAATCTAGAAAAAACAAGCAAGCGCGGGACAATAGGCTATGGAGTTTACAGAACTAACCAGTAGCAGCACTAGATGGTGACGTGCTCTTGGATACACTAGGGTTTGCAGATTGTCGTAACAATCTATTGTTGGGTTTGCAGATTGTTGTTATAATGTATTGTTGAAGCGGCCGAATGAATCATCGAGTCGCATTCATGATTGATTAGAATTTTGGAGGAATTACTGAACGTATTGTGCAGGAATGATCAGGTCGATTGAGTACTGCTGCTGCAGCAGCTCAGCTCATGGGGAATTATGGGAATGTCGAATATGGCCGGAGACTAGTGGCTGCAGCTGATCACGCAACAATCATTATTATACAGATCAGCAGCGAGAAGAATTTAGAGGAATCTGCAGTGCGAGCAGTGAAGCATAATAGTTAGAGGGGACACTATCTAGAGCTGCGAGGAATTTCGTAGTTTTGCTGACGAAGAAGTCCTACGTCACAACTGGCAGTTGCCCGGCGGGAGTAATCATGTCGTGTACAGTGAGTGCACCAGAGAAAGCAAAGCAGAACAGCAGCAGCAGCAGCAAGAAGGAACTGTTGTTGTTCTTATATTCCTCGTCTCTAGCTTTCTAGCTGGGAAGTCGACATTGACCGCCGGGACATCGGAAAGTAGTCGCTCTAGTCATGAAGCCCCTGCACCAACCGCTGGATCGAGGAGTTCTAAGCTGCCCACACTTTTGTCCCGTTCGCGGCATGCACCCAGCTGACTCTCTGCTTGTATAGTCTGTTTGATCTGTCTCGTTCTCCTGTTTTTACTACTGCTGGACTGGACTGGAGTCTTGCAGCTAGCAGGTCAACAGGGTCTATCTACGGCACTCCGCATTCTTGGGCGCTAGTGATCTAAATTCTTGCAGAATATATAATTTCCGTGGTCACTCTCTTTTCCAAACAATCCAAATTAGCTAGTAATTGCAGTGGTTGTGTTCTTGCAATTCCAGCTACTAGTGTTGCGTAAGAACCTTGTGCAGCTTACGAACCATGATGTCTGTGGACAGCTTTTTTCTCCTTTCCTCTAATTATATCTTTGCCAGTTTTGAATCCAATCTGTTCTTACTCGTCAAACCGCTTATGCCGAGTGACGTTCTTAGCTCATCCCGTTTTCTTTTTTTATTAGCTGATGAATTTATTCCACTTCCACAGCTTAGTAGAACTTTACTGCAGTTGATCAGTCCAGTGATCTTTAGATTCAACCTGTTGCTGCTGCAGTACTGGAGCAGTAGCGCCTACGTCGAACCCAGCTAATCTCTCTGTCCTTTTCCTGAACTCTTATTTTCGGAATTGGGCGCGCTGCAGCTTGATTCGATAAACAACTAGAGTAGCAGCTTGCTAGTACTATCTTATTCTTGTGCTCACGAACTTACAGCTTGAAAGTACTATCTGAAGGCGGTTAGGCCGCCATGCGCAACTACTCAGAATGTTCACTTCACGACGGAAGACGGCAAGCCGCTGCAAGCTCGTAAGACCAGTGATGATCATGGCCGTTTTGTGCATCATCCTCTTACTGCTTCAACTCCAATTTTTATCATCCTGCATCTTTTTTAATGCTACTCGATTTCGACTACCCCGTGGTAAGCTCTGCAATTTTGTCTCCGTTCTGATACCCTCTTCAATTAGACATTCAGCTTCAACTTTTCCCGCGTGCTTCTATATCTGCAAAGGTCAAAAACATCGAAGACTCAGGGCGACGTACTTAAGCTTTTCGAATTGATACATGAATATTAGAGCTGAGTCGCAGTAACAAATAAATCTGCCACAGGAAATGAGATTGACTAACTGTGTTACTGCCCTTGTGGATGTTTTGCGACCGCAGGTGCAAATCACGAGAAGATCACAGATGCTTTTCAATCTGATGGCGCACGAGGCAAGCTGGTCAACTTTTCTCTGAAACAGAAAAATGTAAACCCTAATGATCTGTGATAGTCTCGCATGTCTTTTTGTAGGAGAATTATTTTCTTAGGGAAATAAATTAACCCACAAATCAAGTTCCAGCATTTGAACATGGGATTCAATCTCGTACAAGCTCCAGTAGAGGTGCTCCCTCGGATCAGATCTAAGATAGATTGAAGGTTTCACGAAGAGATCGATCTAGGAGGGCAGGGAGCTCTTAAGAGTCATTTGCTCAACAAGACTTTGTAAAGATCGTTGAGGTCGCAGCGGCTTACACATGCTGAATATTTCTAAGATGATCATCAACTGCTCAAACTAAACGCTTGCCTGGACATTACTCGTAGGATCAGGGACTAGAAACCCACATCAAGCTCTTACTTATACACAAGTGCTGAAGGTACTTTCGAATGTCGGAAACAGCAGAGTAGTCGAAGACCAAGGTGTAGCGCAAGCTGATCATGAGTCTCTTATAGGTACTAATCATGATGTGCAGGCAGCAGAGCTGCTGCACACATAACTAATATTATTTCCCTGCACAGATTAAAGATTTCTCTGTTTGCAGTTGTCGCCAGCCGCGCCAGTGCTGCAACTGGGAACAGCATTCGTGATCACGTCTTTTCACTCCTATTGGCAGCACCTGATGCTTCACATGAGTATTCGCGGCTCGTCACTGATCATGCACAATATTATTAGCGGTGAAAGTCGAAGAATGCGTGGTACTACAACAACAAAAGTTCAACGCCGTCGTCGATACAAGGTGGAGGAGCAGCTGCAGGAGCAAAGAAAGAGTCCAAGAAATCATGATCAATTCACAACCAGCAGTAGAGATCAAATCATCACCGCAGATAGTAGTGCAAACGGCGCTGCTGCAGCTGCATTAAGGATTCTGTTGCAGCAAGAATACTCGAAGAAGTCGTCGTCACTATCGCGGCCGCGTGCAGCTGCAGCCGATGATACACATTTGGATTACAGCCAACCTCAAACACATCCTCCCAAAGGCAATTAAGATCAGCAAGCTGCAGCTGCTCACAACTCTGTTCGATCCCCGATCAGGGTTCGAATCTAGTTCTAGATTAGCTCCTAGGATTGATTGATTAATCATGCTTTCTAGTTCTAGATTAGCTCCTGGCATTAGTTAATTTATCATGGTTTGTAGTTCTAGATTAGCTCCTAGCATTGATTAATTGATTTATTAATCGTGATTTGTAGTTCTAGATTAGCTCCGTTCATTAATTAAATTGTAGTTTCTGGTTCTAGATGAACTCCTAACATTAATGAATCTATCCTGCTTTCTATTTCTACACGAACTCCGAGCTAGCCATTACAATCAATTAATTGTGATTTCTAGTTCTAGATTAACTCGTAGCATTATCAATGAACCCTGATTTTGAGTTCTAGACTGAGTCCTAGATCATTATTGACAAATTGAACGTGGTTTCTAGTTCTAGAGTTTAATTCCTAGCATTAATCAATTTCTTGTAGAGTTTATCTGCAAAATAGAAACTTAGGTAGAAATCACGCAACAAGTGTTATAAGCAGTACTAGCTAGATGAGCCTAGAGTTTTCGACAACAAGCTTGGAAATTGGGTAGAAAACAGTTGTGTAGGGCAGCTGCATTATATGGAAATTAGCTTAAGAGGAGAGGATTAGAAATCTCAAAAATGCATTCTTTATATAAGTCTGTATCCTTGATCGATCCTTGACCAGTCTGCCATTAAATGTGGTTGCAGATAACTCCGGATTAAATTAAGCATTAGGAATTGTGGATTGGTTTCATGATCTAACAACATGTGGTACTCTTTGCAATTTACATCATAATACTTCAGTTTTACCTCAAAGATACATAGAATATCAGATATATTCTAGGCTTTGAGAACAAGTGGTTCACCTCGCTCCTGTAATGGCTCTGCACCTTAGAGCAAAATCAAACCAACAACACCTAAAATAGGAAATGTCCCCAAAAATGAGCTCACATTGTAAAGTAACATTTCAACAATGGTGAACATTCCCCAATAAGCCCCCAATTGTATGTCCCTCCCATTAGCCTAGGTTGAAAATGGTGACAAACAAATTCAAGAATATAAATCCTGCTCAGCCAACAAGGCAAACATGTAGCATGCACCCAAGAGGCGCTTGGAGATTGGATCTATTTTAATGTTCTCAATGTGATTCCGATGTGTTCTCATCAAGTTCCCAATGTGATGCTCAAGTTGTTCCCAAAACCACCACACTTTTATCCCATATGCTTTGCCAAAAGTTGTCCTCTTTTCACCTATGCAGCTGGGCCAAAGGGCCTTGCACTACTTCATCTTCCCATAGAAAGTTTTATTTCTATTTTGCAAAGCATTCAAATTTTCAGTTTTTTTCACACAAAAAAAAGAAACAAGAAAAAAGGAACTTGAAAATACCCTAGAAATAATTGGTGAAACATTCCTCAAAATGTGGGACCGAATGAAAACTACTAAGAGTGCTACAGCTCTTATGTAGTCTGTCCAATTTAAACTTCAATGTCCTTTTTCAACATACTAATTAACACCAATATTATATTTGTTGATCTGTAGGTGGACGTTCTTTTGTCTTTTTTTAATGTTGGGATCATGTACAAATGAGCCATCCAACACTTAGCAGTTGAGGTAAATTACTTGTCAGACTTTGTTCCAAAAGAACACAACAAAAAAATTTGACTAGTAAATTGTTTTTAGCAGTTGGATTAGTGTAGTAGTAGAAGAGCATCAGGATTGAGTGCTTAATTGAACACCATTAGGTCAAGGTACTCAATGTTGCCCACCCAGCTACAGGCTCCAGTACTTGAACTGGTGCTGGAGAAATCAGCACCCACACTTGTACCTGCACCTTTCCAGTCAAGACTCCTAGCGGTTATATATATATATATATATATATATATATTTGTATACCTGAAATTCTTAAGTTTATACATGCAGATCCTGATAAATAATCTTAGGGCAAGATATTTGTAGTCTTAACTCCAAAACATTAGGAATTCCACTGACCCTATGGTTCCAGTTAATTGAAACTAATGAAATCAAAATATTCTTAGTTATCAATTAATGTAGAAGTGACCTTTTAAAGCGATTATGTATATATGTTATATTTTTAGCATGCAATAACTTGTGCTTATGTTAAACATTTAAAGTTATGATTTCCAATTATTGTTCACTGTAATCAGGTTCTAGTATTTTGTGTGTTTGCTCAACACTTTCGACATAGAAGCTGATGACAGGGCACAAGGATGCCATAGCACAAATATGTGGTCAAGTGGAATCTACACCTCTAAGATAACATTACCCTAATGCATTTAATAGCCTACACACTATCTAGAGGTGTAATCTGCTTTGGCCTGGACATTTGGCCTTGGGTTTGGAATAGCATTGTGTCCAGGGTGTTAGCTATTAGAGCATGCGTAGACCATGTGCATAAGTGAACAAGTGCATCAATTTAAATTTGATTTTTTTACAAATTGTTTTTTCTTTAACATTGAGGCAAACACAAGCTTCATTATAGTTCCTTCCATGAATCAGAAGCCTATTGTCAGAGACTATACAAGCAAACCCATGCTTGGGTGGTACCCCTAGGAACCACCACAGAGAAGGATTAAGGAACAAAAAGTGACTAAATCATTTTCTTGATGTATGTATGTATTTTTTCTACATGTATGTATATATGCTAGATCTATTATTTTCTATAGGTTATGGGCCCATGTCAAATTGTTTCCAAATTTTGAATTAGAAAATTGTTTAAAACTTGTTTAGAGCGAGGATTTTTTAAAGAGAGTTTTTTGCTTGAATGATGCATAAAAATACTAACTAGAAACATCTTGAAAGTTGGCCAAAATGGCAAAGAGAAATGAAATAGGTGCACAATATGATGGTGATAGTAATGTGGGAAGCATCAAGAAATTCAACGGGACAAATTTCGAAATATGGAAATTTCAAATGACAATTATCTTTCATGTGAAAGAATTGATGGAGATTGTGGAAAGAATTGAAACTTTGGAAACAACCATAAAAGAAAGAGAATAGAGGAAGTGTGATAACATAGCCATGAAGCTAATATGTTGATCAATTGATGAAAAATACATGAATGCTTTACTCAATTCTAGAACATCAATAATAATGTGGTTTTGTTTAATCCTTGTGCATGAGCAAAATTCTAGGGAAAACAAACACATCATGGAACAATGATTTTTTGAGTTTCAAATGATACCTAGCCAAGACATGTTTTCGTTCATTGTTGTTGTTGAAACCATGGCAACACAATTCAATGACATGGGTGAGCCAACCATTGAAAATGTGGTAATTTCCAAAATTTTGTGCAACCTACCAATGGACTATTAGCATGTGATATTTGCTTGGGATAGCATTCTTGAGGCCATCAAGGCTCTATAAAACTTGACTGCATGCAATTATTGAAGGAAAGAACATTGACAAAACTTTTTGTAGAACAAGACAACAATGATATAGTTTTTATTCTTCTAATTCAAGAGGAGGAACTTTTGAAAAATCAAATATGGAGGTGAAGAAAAAGAAATCAGCAAAACATATTACTAAATTGAAAGAAAAGATGCATTGTAACTATTGCTATGAAAACGAGCAATGGGTGAAAGTCCTTTAAGGTGTACCACACAAGATGAAAAGGGCCTAGGCCCTATTGCAATCTTTTTGTACCCTATATTTTGATCCCTATAAAAAATAATGAATCAAAAGTTATCAAAAATTTTAGAAGGACTATATTTAAACTATTAAAATTTTAGATTCCATCATAATCATCCATAAATGTGTCTTTACATGGTAAAAAAGGACTAGGTAAAAAAGATAGAAAAGGGTGACACTATGACAAGATTTTGGTACATTTTAAAGAATTTGCACCCCAATGGGAGTAGGAATGTAAGAAAAAATATATATGAAAAAAAAAAAACACTATTGTTAATGTTGTAAAAAATGAAGAATATTTTATCAACATAGGACTTGTAACTAATTGAAGTAATGAAAAATTACAAAATACAAACATCTAATGCATATACATGGGAGCCATTAAACAAATGATGGAACAACAAATCAATTGGTTTATGAGCATGAAGAAAATCAAACTAGGCACCTAACTAATAACCATAACTAATAATTAAAAGGTATGGGTTCATGGTGTTGGAACAATTGAGATTGTGAATTTGGTCAAAGGACGATGGCATAAACATACAATGGGAGAAGTTTTGTATGTTCCTTTGTTTAAAAAGAACTTGTTTTTGGTGGGGCAAGTGGCTAACAAGGGGATTGTAACCACATATATTAGAAATATAAGTTGTCATCTCACTACTCAATAACGAAAAGGTGAGGTCATTTTGACTAAAGTGAGACGAGGAAGGTTCTATAAATTACAAATGAAAATAGTCGTTTCTAAATTTGGATCTCATGAAGATTGGCCAGTATTAGTAGAAAACAAAACATTCCTTGGAGCTTCCCCTAGTAATAATAGTTTCAAGTTATGGCATGAGTGTGTTTGATGTCTTCACCTAGCGATGATTTTGAAGATGTTTCGAGAGAACATGGTGACTAACATAAAGCTTGGTGAGAAGAAGGAGAAAGCTAAATTGTGTGAAAGTTGTGTGTATGGAAAAAGTCATTGACTTCCTTTCTTAGAAAATGACAAAACATCAAGAGCAAAGAACCTTGAATTTTTTTTTCAATTTGATGTTTGTGGTCCTATGAGCATTCCTTCACTTGGAAACACAATTTTTTTGTGTTGTTCATTGATGATTTGAACGATTTCAAATTTGTTTATTTCACATAAAAAAAAGGAAGTTTCTCAATGTTACAAGAAAATGAAAATAGAAAACTTGCGAACAGTAGGAAATTTGATTGTGAAATTCAAAAACAATAATGGTGGTGAGTATGCAAATTGTGTTTTCAAGGAATTTTTAGTTGAAGTAGGAACCAAGGATGAGACAAGTATTCTTTATTGCCCGCAATAGTATGGCAAAACATAACGAAAAAATAGGACCATCATAGAAAGCACTAGGAACATGCTACATTTTTAAGGGCTTAATCTCAATCTTTGGGCAAAAGTAACATAAATGACTTTACATGTTCTTAATAGAGTTAAATCATGAAGGGAAAGCAACCTATGAAATATGGATAGGCCATAAGCCCTCAGTGGGGTATTGAAGGGTGTTTTGATGGACTTCATATGGTTTTGTGCCAAAAGAACTTTTTAAAAAATTGCATGCAAGGTCTATGAAGATTTTTTTTATTGGGTACAATGGAACATCAAAAGCATATTGATTGTGGCATTCAATGAATAACCACATCATTGTTTGTAAAAACGCATTTTTTGTGAAGATGAAACTTTTACAATAACACAAAGAAAAGAAGATTTAGGTGAACATTCTACTTATAATGATTTGACAAACATAGGAAGAGGAAAACAATGTATGTTAGTTCATGAAGATGGAGATGTAGGAATAACACAATAAAACAAAAATGCAATAACCTAAAAAATTGGAAGACCAAAACACATAATTGAACCACAAAATGGAAGTGCATGAACAACTTACGTGCAAAATGAAGATGGACAAAATCAAGATGTAAAAACAGTGAACAAAATGAAGATGCAACACAATAACATGCAAGATCAAGCCAACAAGATGGAAAAATAATCTTTCAACTAGATTTGAAAAAAGGATATGCATTTGAAAAGATCTTTGAATCTACAACAAAGTTGCAACAACAAGAGGTTTTTTCCGATCACATCAAAGGACCTCCAAAGCGATTTACAAATTATTATGTTGAAGGTGCGCCTTCATTTGCAACTTTGATTGAAACAACAAATCTACCTCAAGAGGAAAAAATATATTTGGAACCAATAATTAACCCACAATGGAAGGCCACAATGGAAGGAGTGAGAGTTTGCTATGGAGGATGAATACAAATCCTTTTTTCATAATCACATTTGGATTGTAATAAATTTCCCACTTGGAAAAAAAAAATTACTATGTAAATGGGTGTTTCATTTAAAGACTAACCCAAATGGTGAAATTGCAAGGTGCAAGGCATGAATGGTGGCAAAAGGATCTTCTTAGTTATATGGAACAGATCTTGATCAAACTATTTCACCTATTATGAAATATGATTCAATTAAAATTGTTTTGGTAATTGTTATAGTTGAAGATTTTGACCTAACACAATTTGACATTAAGATTGCCTATTTGTATGTAGACTTGAATGAAGAGATTTACATGTGTTAACTAAAAGCCTTCATATCCAAAGGGTAAAAAAATTAGGTGTGTTTGTTATAAAAAAGTTTGTATGGTTTAAACTAAGCTGGTAAATAATGAAATAGGAAGTTTAATTACTTCTTGGTGTCTTACAATTTATAATAGAGTAGTGTTGACTTGTGTGTTTATGTTAGTAGAGGACACTTGAGGTTAATGACCACAATATTTGTTGATGACAGATTGGTCTACAATGAAAAATATAGTGGCTAGAAAGATCGCATGATTTAGAAGATGGAAGAGTTTGAAGTAACAACAAGTAATGTGGATGTGTATGTGGGGCTCCACATTTTTAAAGACCAAACACAATTAAAGCATTATATAAACTTTGTATATTAGCAAAATTCTCAAGTGTTTTGGCTTTGAAAATGCAACACCTATGAATATTCCTACTAATCCCAACATACATCTTGAAAATTCTTTGACAATTGAGATGGAA
>Ga0116228_10002240_pt1 | contig 16643 bp, 15 predicted proteins | sample S1TSphfallax_2_FD_89694 | JGI IMG/M metagenome (GOLD analysis project Ga0116228, IMG submission 89694) | Host-associated microbial communities from peat moss isolated from Minnesota, USA - S1T2_Fc - Sphagnum fallax MG | ecosystem: Host-associated > Plants > Peat moss > Unclassified | place...
GGTAGGTAGGTAGGTAGGTAGTATCATGTATGATGTGGTTGTTTGTTCGCCACGGAATAATGAGTATTTTACACTATTGGCCCTAGACACGAGAAGGAAAGTTTAGGGGGGTGTGGGCCCTTACTCCCGTAATGCCCTTGCCCTTGTGCTTTTTTACCCTAGACTTTTAATTAACAAATGTAATTGAACATGGCTTTAACACCTACAATAATGTGTTGAAACAAAAAAATTGCAGGCAAAAAACTCATCTATGGAATTATGTTATGTGTGGTTTGATGCAAGCTACAACCCTTCATTTTTATCTCCACGAAGTATTAGAAGCTTAAGTTTTGACCATCTACACATTCGAAGCCCCTTGCAACTCAGTTCAGTTGTGGATGGAACATGGAACCCCAACTGAGTTAAACATTGGGTTTCACCTTGGTCCGAGGAAAGATTGTTCATTAGATGAAGAAAGCCCTTAGTGTAAAGTGCAACTTTTGTGGTGTTTTCAAGGGACATATGAAACTCATCAAAAATTTAATTGTGTATGGAGGATGATTTTATTTCATAATATTGTGCATTAGTACTTTAAGGATTTTGTAAGGTTCCCATCAAACTATCATGATATTACATAGTACCTTATAGAATACGTCCTTTCACTTTTGCATCATCAAAGGTGCATGTGTTGATCGTCCACCATATCTATATTTTCATTATTGATATGTTTCATATTCCCCTCATGTTAAACACACGAAATGAGACATACAAATCCTTTGAATGTCATGTAAGTAATCCATTCCTTTTGGAATCATGCAATCAAAGATTGTTGTCTTTGGTTTTTGTTATATAAAGTTATTGCAAGTTCAAAACCCATCCCAACATTTTGTCTAACAATTTTTCAAAAATTGTTTGCCAACAATGTACATCCACCAATTCACCTTTCCTTGATCCGCATCTTTGCAACCTAATGATGCGCTTTCATTAGTTCAAAATGAATTTTAAAAAGCACAAAAACGGTCATGATTAATGAAAAATGACTTTTCTACACCATGTAATGTATTGACTTTAAAACATATTTGTGTAAAAATCTACATGACAATACCATAGTTGATGCATTGTGTTATGAAAATCTACTTTGTTTTTGTGGTCACACCGACAATATTTGCATGTTAAGCAACTAAATTTATTCACTCTGCACATCGGTGAGCCTTTTATGCCCACAACTCTCTCAATGACTTTTGACTTAAAAAAGACATCGTCCATATGAATAGACCCGGGGGAAGGTTTTCCTAAACAATTCACACCACATAGTGACTGAGAGTTCAGCTTGTCACCTTCTTCTTCCCTCAGTCTTTTGCATATTTCAAACATCTCCCGACAATCTAACATTGGCTCTGTGATAACTAACACTATTGGAACTTCTGTTGCTTCACAGATCAGATTGACTGAAAATGGCAGCAAACATTCACTTCAGAAGCTCCAAAGGTTGCACCAGAACATTTGGAGTCGACAACACACCCAATAATGCAGATTAAAAGAAAGCCTCAGATTCCACGCCTTTCTTCACAGTGTCCAGCAAGAAAATATGAATCAAAGTTCATCCTTAGTCAACTCAGAACTCAGATCACTCTCAGGAGAACCTACCATAACCACTTCTTGAGCGGAATTTATTTGCAGTTGACCCTCATCCAAGTTTTCCCCATTCATGGTGGTGATATCAGTTGCTTGGGCTGCATTCTCCTCATTTCTGTCTTTCCCCTTCAAGGAGGACGATGGAAAAGTTGCAAAATCTGAGCTTGTATCCTTCTCAAGAGCAGCATGAACCTCTCCAGTGGGTTCAATCTTCCCCTGGTCCTCTTCTCCTGGTTGTGACTTCAAACTGGTGATCTCAGCATTTTGAGCTGCTCCTTTCTTACTTCTTGCCTCCTCCTTTAAGGAAACAAATGGAATAGCTGCATTTTCTTTCACAAACTGCAGCAGTCCTTTGAAGCTGGGTCGCTCGGGTGCCACTATCTGCAGTTCGTCATCTCAACATCAGCAATTCATCACTATTGATACAGAATACATGAACTGCACAACTGAGACTTTGAAGGAGCATACAAGGACCAGTGGCAGGACAAAGATGGACAGCCAAGATGGAGAAAGGTGAAGGAACACAGTTGCTCTCACAGGAATGCTGCTCTTCCTGGCTGGGAAGAAAAGAAGTGATGGAAAACTGAGCACCTCCTGCAATTTCAATAAGGCAACATACATCAAAGCCAATCTACTAACTTAACAGCAAACTAGGTAGGGAGATAAACAACTAGCTCCAGTAGACAACAAGAAAGATAGTAGAAGCATACCTTGAGCAAGGGATGCTCATTAGCAGAGGCATCGATTCTTGCCAACACCAAAGAGGGAACTCCTTCTACATATCGTGCCAGTTTCTCAAAAGTCCGATTCACCTTCTCACATGCCACACACCATGGTGTGTACACCTGCTCCACACACACACCATACATCCACACTGTTTTATTAAATTCCTCCAACAGAGCTGAATGATGTTGATGACATTGCACTTCATAGTGCAAGGACTGTGGGTGAACAGCTTGACTGGAGGATAGGTTCCACTTATAAAGCCACAATTTGACAAGATTGGGTCCACTCACAGCTTTGAAGAATCTCTAGCACATGTCAACAACAGTGTCCATGGAAGCTGGAGAGGTGGAAAGCTTACTTGTAAAAACACATCTTTTGTTTCATCCAGCACGATCAAGTCAAATGTCTTTCCCACTATGGTTCTGACAAGTCCTACATTCTGCAGGGTGCACAAGAAGGTCAATCAGAAAGATGGAGGCAAAAAAATTGACCACACCAGGAACTGACCCCAATAGAAGCTTTTTGGAACACTATTGGTATACATGCCCACTATATGGATGGATGCTCATGTGAAACAAAGTACTCAAATGAGCTTTAGATTCAAAACTTCCAATTTGTTTGCCAGTACACAGCACAATCAAATCTCTGCATACTTGTTATTGCCCTTCTTTTACTTCTTCACAATAACTGTAATGCTCACAAAATATATACCTCTGTTGGCACTGGCTGAGATTTGTAGTATAAAGGTAGTTTTCCTTCAAGAAAATCAGCTGCAAATGCCTGTAAATAAGCAGATGGAACAATATGGCAATCAAAATACAATTACAACCGTATGACTGCATATACCCTTCATGGTTTCAACATGCCCTGTATCCAAAAAAATTGATTACAGGAGAATTCAGATGCACCCTAGCAGGCTCTCACAAAGGTCCCATCATGCCAGCATCCTGAGCAGATTTTCGAGATTAGTAAATTAAACAGCACAGAGACAGCATTCAAGTCTATAATTCATGTGACCTGAGTATGAAGAGATAATTAATGCTTGGACTTCACCTTTAAGCTGTGCAATGTAATTTCTGAATCCAAGAGGTACCTAGAGCCATCCTCATTGTGAAAACCTGCAACCTATCAACAAACCAAACAACAATGCCATCATAAGCAATAGTACTGGACAAGCCAGACATCCTGAGAGGAACACAGACACCACACAATTACTGATGGACTATCCCCACCTGAGTTGTTTGCCCATCTTAATCTGCAAATTTGAAACCTGTAACAGTCTCTTGTGAGTAAGCTTTCTTACAAGAGTATAGGATAGTGCAGACTTTCTGTGCATATCTCAGGAATGACAGGGAACCATGAAAGTGCACTGATTGTGCCTAGAATGGATAAGTCCACAGAAAACTACAATACACGCTGGTGGTGTCTATCACATTATTGCCAGAGGTTCAGAGCATGATCAATATCCTTCATGGTTCCTCTCTACGGTTCACACTACATTTTAACTCCCAACCACTGCAAACCCATTGATAAGCTTCTGCAAGCACAGCCCTGGGAATTCCCTAATGAAATAGATTAGTCTGATAGATTTGTTGGCCCGTCTAGCTACTGAGCTTCCAAACATCCATAACTTCTCTAGACAACAGCAGCTGTGTGCTTGCAATCACAATAGAAGGACAGCTGCACTAATCAGCCAAGTTCCTGGGGTCATGACCCAACTTACAGCTGGTTTGTCTGTTTGCAGACCATAGACAGCAAGCATGGGCCTGGAAAAGTCTTCATCTGCTAAGTCCACCACCAGAAACATAACCTGTAGGGATCATGAACAGTTCCGTCACATGCACTCCCCAACACACAGAATGATGGTCACTCAAGTAATGTAATGTGCTAGGCAAATCTTAAAGCAACCCAATGAACACCAGAAGGTGACATCATATCCTCCAGTGATCAAATCTTTGATTCTTGCATCTGCCTTGTAGCTGAAACATCCACAAAGAGCTTGTGAAGAATGGAAGTGGGACTAATGGACCAGTCCAGTCAACTACAACTTGTGGAACAAGTTGAGGACCAGGCTCTACAACAAAATGGATTATGTGTGATGAGTTCAGCAGGGAAAAACCTTGCCATTGAAGTCTTTGGCTACAGCCTGGTAGAGATCTCTCAAAGATTCATAATCCTTTGATTCAGCAAACAGTAAAACCTACATCACCAAGAGACCATTCCATTATTCACTTGCCAGAAGAGAAACTCCCAATCTCTGATGAGGTAGGACATATGAACCTGGATATCCGTGGTATTCCCCATGTGTTGCATCACCCAGTAAGTATAAAATACAACAAAGAACACGTGACTAGCCTGTGCAAAACTCAAGTGATTCAGTTTATTCGCCCATGCAGCAACAGACACATGCAAAGAAGAGGTGATTTCTACAACCATCACATTGGGGGAGATTGAGCAATGAACCAAATGAAATGAGTAATTCTGGAATTAGATGTACATGGTGCTTGATGGGACTTGAGTAAACTCTGCGAGCAGTGGTTGAATTCAAGCAGGAGACGAGTGGGTGCTTGTTCAACTCCACAAAGGACAAAATCTCTGATTCAGAATAGTGGCCACCTACACCACCTCACCAAACCTCACGATGAGAGAGACCTTTGTACACTGCAAGATTTGGCACAAAGACCAATATCTCCACCCAACACATGGTAAGAGAAAACATGGTAATGAAAGCCAATAGAATATGTACCAAAAGCAGCAAAGTTCACAGCCTGTGGCTTGCGCAATGCAATAAATGGTGGCTTCATAAAGAGTTGCACAATGTCTGCATTTGTGGTTTGCAAAAACTCCGTTCCTTCTTCTGCAATAGCTGCTGCAATGAACTCTTCATACTCTGGCCCCTGCAAATAAAAATCATCAAAGATAAATCTTAACAATGGTCCATGACAAAATGGATCATGTGTGATGAGTTCAGCATGGAAGATCTCAAGATCATGATCATTCTCAGAGTAGCTCCTCAGGCAGCCCACCAGCCAAGAAGAAGCTCAAACCTCAAGGATTGAATACATCCATATACTCTGGATGAAAGACCTTTGAATTGACTACTCTATTTGAGGCACAAAACATAGGACCATGCAACAAAAGATTGGGATTTTTTTCCTACCTCAAACTTCTCAAAGTAGCTGATAACAACAGCCACATTCTTGTTCAAAAAAGCTTCAGCCTCTGCCTTGGTTGAGATGGTGGTTGCAGCAAACCCTGTCCTTTTGCACACCCAATTCACCATCTCCTCCCTGCAGCACCACTGCTGTAATCTTTCAGGGTTCTCCCTGGCCATCATCATCAAGGTCTTAAAGAGATTGTGTTTCCTACTACACAAATCCGCGGATTTACTTAGTAAGTCTAGAGATCTTTCATTCTTTCTTACTTACCCAGAGCAATGCTGCTAACCCTGAGAGAGAAACAAAGAAAGAAAAGCAACCAAACCTGGAGTGGCCAGAAGTGTAGCGCTGGAACGTGCCATTGGTGAAGAAGAGAAGAGCAGGGAAGCCTTTGATGCTGTACTGAGAAGCAGTACTGGGGTTATTGATAGCATCAAGCTTGGCAAACACTACTGTGCTCCCACTCTCGGCAAGGAGTCTGGAAACCAGAGCAAAATCTTCCATCAATGCGGAGCTGCGCGTACACCATGGTGCATATCCGAGCAAGAACACATACTCGTGGGATCCTAGCACCTTGTCCGCAGTCCGATCGTTGATATCCATCAACAGCGCTCGCCCAAAGACTGGAGCTGCTGTTCCAGTACTCCCTTCCTCCTCATCCTCCAAGTCTTCCAAGTCTTCCAAATCCTCCAAATCCTCGCCTTCAACATCCTCCTCATCAGCTGCTGCTGCTGCTGATTCCCGTTGGATCTCAGAAGCCACCAAAGTTGTCAGGAGCAGCAAAACGAGGAGGAGGAAAAAAATGCTACACCAACGGCGACGAAAAGAAGAAGAACAAGAACAAGGCACCACCAGTGCACTCATCTCGTGAGCAGCCCGCCACCACCCACACTTTCAAACACAGAAGCTGAAAAAACAAAAGAGAAAGAAGCCACGATCAGTTGATGATGGACCACAACACTTGTAAAACCACCGCAACAGCAATGCCGATTGAGTTCTCGGTGTAAAACCTCCCCACTTCTTTCCCAGTTCTTCTTGCTCACATTGTGCGCAACAAAGTTCTTCGAGACGCCGTCGTCGTCGTCGTCTTAGTCCGTGGTCGTAGTGCAAGAGCTTCGCTCTTTTGTGTCAAGCTGCCAAGAAGAAGAAGAAGAAGAAGAAGAGCTTGCGGTGCATTGTCGGTGTGAATCCACCGAAAGAAGTTGCAAAATTCGCCATATTTTGAGGAAAAGAAGTCTCATTTCGCCATATTTAGACGATGAGGTGGTTCCTCCTCCTACTGGTCGCCAGAACTAGTCAGGAATCTTTTTTTAAGACTCTACTATATTGTCTGACGTGTATAGCCAAAATGTGGCTCATTCCTCTAGTGGATGATTTTTGAAGAAAAAAAAACCTTGCCAACAAACCAACAAAACGAAACATAGGAGTGCACGTGTGAACACACCCTACAAACCGTAATAAGTGAAATTCACGTGTGAACACGCCCTCTGAACCATATTTCTAACCTACGGTTCAGGGGTTCGGTTCTCCCAGAGCTTCTGGTTTGTCCTACACTCGGCGTTCAGCGAGCATTAGCCTCTTGCGCTTACTTTCCACATCAGTGTTTTGATTTGTGCCAATTTATGGCCACTTTTCTAAAGCAACAACTCATTCGTGAAGATGTCAATGCATGTTTTGCCAAAAAGTTTCATTGCTTCTATCTCCAAGCTCATCAAAGCTCCTCTCCTCCTTGTTTATGCTTGCCATCAATGAGCTAGTCCTTGCGGTCTGTGTTGCCCTCTTGCGACAGAGTTTTGTTTGCAGTAAATTGTAGTCGCCAATTGCAATATGTCTTCAATGCTTGTAGCTTATATCATTGGTAGCTTTATTTGATAGCAAGAGCTCCATGAAATCACGAATCCTCCATTTTGATGAGCTCACATCGAAGTTCTAGATTTATTTTCTCAAGCTTTGTGATTGTCACGAAATATATTTTACAAGTATTTTGTTTGAGGTTTGTTTTGTATTTTGTGTTTTACAACTTGAAGTCTCCAAGGATGTTGTGAATCATTTCTATGTGCAAAATGAAGGCTAGTCGAATGTAATTATCATGATGTTGATTTTATCCTATTGTTTAGTTTTGAAATTTGTTGGGGGCTTTGTGCATAATAACAAGAGTACATAATTGTAAGAGTATTCATAATAGCATTCATGATCTACATACATAATTCAAAAGAAGTAAGTCAACTATTGCTTTCTCTTTGATTTTCATGTTTGTGGTAATTATCTATAGGGATTTCCAAGTTTTTTATGTTGTGGTCTTTTTTAATGAAGATGTAATGTTGGTGTTTTTTTTAGTGGTGGTGTTTTCTTTAGTGTTGATGTTTGTTCTAGTGTTGGTGTTTTTTTTTAGTGGTGTTGTCTATTTCAATGTAGGTATTTTCTTCAATGGTGCTTCTTTTTTTCGATGGTACTCCCTTTTTCAATGCTATAGTCTTCAATGGTACTAACTATTTCAACGGTGCTCTTTATTTCAATCTTAATATATTTTTAAATGTTATTATTTTTTTTTGTTTTGATGTTTTCTTTAGTAGTGTTCTCCGATTCAATGTTGTTATGTTAAGTGATGTCCTATGTTTTAATGGTGCTCTATGCCTCAATATTGGTGTCTTTTAGTGTTGTTTTTTTTATTCGTGTTTTATGCTTCAATGTTGATGTCTTTTTTTAAGTGTTGCATTTTTTTTAGTGTTGTTTTTTTTTTTCAATAAGTGTTTTTTTTTCAAAGGTGTTCATTTTTTCAATGCAATTCTTTTCAATGTTGTTATTTTTTTTAGTGGTGTTATTAGTATTTTTATGGGCATGAAAACAAACAAGTCTATAAGATTTCTTAAATCAAGGTGAGAACAAAGGCAAGCCTAATTTCAAATCTAAATCATAAAACAAAAAACAAAAACACGACATGTGTAAAATGAAAATCCAATAAGATTTTAGTGCAAAGATGAAATAAAAGCATGACAAAGTTATGGCAAGAAAATATACCCAAAATTGGTGTTAAAAAAATTGAACATAATGAGGAATTTCATGTTTATTTATACTTATTGGGCACATAGCTTAAGCTTCCAACCTACATGTGGCCCATGTGCATCCATGTGTGCACTTTGAGTGAATTAAAATTTAATTATAAATAAATTAACACTCAAACAAAAATGAATTGAAATTCAATTAAAAATGAACTAAAATTTAATGACGAATGAATTGAAAGTTAACTAATAGTTAACTAAAAGTTAATTGGAAATGAATTCAAAATGAATTAATAGTTAAATGGAAGTGAATTAAAATTTAATTAAAAAATAACCAAAAGTGAATTGAAATTAAACTATAAGTTAAATACAAGCTCACTATAAGTCATAGATGAACATTCATATGAATGAATTCCATAGCATTAACATCCATGATAGTATCTTTTTTTAAACTAATGTTTTCAATGGTGTTGTCTTTAGTGTTGTTGATGTTTTTAAGGTTTTTTTCTTCAATATTATTATTTTCTCTTGTCACAATGCCACCATCAATGCCACATGCTTACAAGTTCCAATATCTCTTTTCAAGACTTTAAGAATTTTGAAGTAGGTGGACCTCTTTTCATTCCTACCAATGATAAAACTTCTTCATTTCATGGTTTTGAACTTGCATCTTCTCTCCTTATTTTATGCACCAAGTGGTGACGAGGACAATTAAACCTACAATTCAAATTCAACATTATGTTGCTTTCAATTGTGATGAAGTCTTCACATTTGACAACTAATCATGGTTGTCTATCCATTGTTATGTGATGGAGAACTGGGTAGTTGGATTCCCATTATAATATTTTTGGATTGGGTGATTATAGGTTCAAAATGTGATAATTTAAGGTTATTATGGAGGCAGTGTTGATAAGTGGAGGTGTGCCATGAAACTATCACTATTCAAAAAATGCATGGAAAATTCAACACAACCAACCACCCAATTCAACTTTGGGTGGTATTCACATGACACAAAACACTTATGACTTTGTTGAATGGGCAAATCCCATTAAAAACTCACAAAAATAGTCATGCCATGGGAGATAACAATGGTTTAGGAATGAAAAATTTTCATTCCACCTTTTCAAACCACTTGGTTCGTTTTTCCTAATGGTGATTATAAGCATTGTGCACAAAGTTAATTACCTTGCAAGGTAAGTAGGTAGCCTCCATTTAATTTAAATGTCACATGGTTTCGCTTGAAGTGCCCAATGTTTAATGCCACATGTTTGTACTTAAGTTTATAGGCATTGGGTAAGTACAAAATGAATACTAGGTATATATAGGTAGAAATATATACAAGCTAAGTTAAATATACTTAGGTCGTGTTTTGCTAGCTTAATGCATGTATGACCTAATTAAATATAATAAAATTTTACATAAACTAAGGTAATTAATTTATATTTAATTTAGGTAAAATGGGATATGTACCTAAGGTATGTTTATTTAGCCTATAACTAGGTTAAGTATATCATAATATATACATCTAGGCTAAATATATCATAGTCAATGTACTGAAGCTACATATTGGTATACAATTTTTTATGTACCTAGGTACATATAATGATTTATATTTACAATAAGGTAAGTTAGGCCTACCTAATTACGTGTAGCTAGCCTAAATATAACTTAACTTATATACACATGGTTTATACATACTTAAGCTATACATACCTAATTTATATGTACATAGTCTCTACATACCTCCTTTGTACAAACTCAACCCCACATATAAGTTACATTACCTAAACACCCTACCCTACCTTCCTTATACCTTACATATACCCTAACATTGCATGTAAAATATACATTACGAAAATATTCTACCCTACATACCCTATGTATACCATACATTTTGTACCTTACATATACCCTACCCAACCTACTTATGCCTTTCCTATACCCTAGCCTTACATATAAGCTACATTACTTAAATACCTTACCTTACATATCTAGGCTAAGTGAATACCTTAAATACCTAAATTTACTACCCTACCTTACCTTAATTTACCTATAGCCTACCTTAAATAATTTAAATTACATACTACATATGTATATTTTACCCTACCTTACATACCCTACACATACCTTATGTTAACCTAAATATCATATCTTATATAGATACCTTATTTTACATTTGTAACCTAAAGTGAATACTAATTAAATATTTAAATACCCTACCTATACCCTATTTTGCCCTATGTTAATTAATACCCTACCCTACACACATAAATTAAATTACTTATTTTTTAATATATGTATCAACTATTGTAACTTATAACTCCCATTACTTACCTAGGTATAATTAACTAACAACACCTAGGTTACGTTAATTACCCATAATCATGCCTACAATATTATTGGTTGGTTACCTAATTATTTACCTAATATACATTAAATAGCATGTAACTAAATAATTAAATATTAAATATTGAAAATGCATTATAATAATATAGAATGAATTAGGTCAATGTAAAGAATTAATTACAATATGCTTGTAATTATTAATCAACAATATAGTTCATTATAATTATATTTAGTTTATATAATATAAAGATTTATAATACAATTGCAATTATTAGTTGCAACTAGATAATAATACATTAATGATTAGTAAATAACATACCTATTTACTTACTTTTTATCTATTTATTTACTTCATTAAAATGTATTACATAATTACTTAAGGAAAATGTTATATGAACTAAAAAGCTTTAGTGTTATATGTTCATATGAAAATGTTTCTCCACCCCAAAAGTTTGTCCCATATTGTTTATTATCCTTTCCAAAATTTGAAATATATAAATCAAAATATTCCAAGCATCCAAGACATAAAAAATATTGAAAAAAGAAAGGCCACTTGGGATGAACCAATAAAAATGGTTCAACCTTCAAGGCCAAATTCAAAATAAAATAGGATTTTATTACTTAGGGAGGCTAGGTGTATGTTTAATCTAGGTGACCTACATGTAGGCCTAGTTTAGTGGTTTAGTTTTAGGTGTAATGTAAGAAAGGACATAACATGGGTTCCTAGGGTAGGCCTAGGTTGTTGAAGCCCATTTTGGTCTCCTAGACCAAAGCCTAATTGTGGCCTAAACTTTAGGTTTAAGGTTCCTAGACCTAGGTGTAGGTGCCTAAGCTTAAAGCTTTAGGTTTCTAAACCTAGACCTAGGTACCTAAATTAGGCCTAGTTTAGGTTTAACCTAGGTCATTTAGGTTTTAACCATGTGGCATAACCTAAATGGCTAATATTTAAATGTCATGTTACTTAACATAGGTGACAACCAATGTCTAATTGCCACATGGCCAAGCATGAGTGGCCAATGTCTAAGTGCAATGTGGCCAAGCCTATGTGGCCAATGTTTAAATGCCATGTGGCCTAACTTGGATGGCCAATTTTTAAATGCCACATGGCATTTGATTAGTCAAATTTATGTTTGATTAATAAACCTAGGTTTAACTAGTCACCTTAATGACCATTGCACAAAACCACCCATAACCATTAATGAATACACCTATTGCCCAAACACCTTTAAAAAACCAAAAAAAACTTGAATGAAACCACCCAATTGCCTATTCGATGGTTCTCTTATGCCACTGAGGACCAACCATTACCTTAAACCACCAAGGGTTATAATGGTACCACCAAAAAATGAGTGGTTTGCACAATGGTTTAACTACATGTTTTTTAGTAGTATATATTGCCCAAAAGCCCATCTATTATGGGGCAAATGACATTAATGTCTTTCAAGGTACAAGACTAGTGTCACAAATCAAATCTATGATAATTGTGTTCCTAATTCTTAGAGGTTCCATTGTATGGGCCATTGAACAAACTTAGTAATGCAAACTTTATCAAGTTAGCCTTTGGTGATTTGCTTTGAACATTTGTTACAAACCATGTAGAATTACTTTGCACATTCACCCAAGAACATTTAAAGTTTACAAAGTTAGTTGAGATCTTGGAAATGAAAGGGAGTAAGATTCTCCAAAATGTGAAAGCAAGGTGGATCTCAATGTTGAGCCCTGCCAAAAGGTTGATCATAAAATATAGAACACTAGTGGTGAAGATGACACAAAACAATGTTATAAACCAATAAGCCAAAATGAACTATGAACATCTATGTGACTTGTAAATTTTGTGGGGACTTGCTTATATCTTACAATGTTGTCAAATGATGTGCATGCTTTCATTAAATTTGCACAAATGAAGGATGTGTTTTTGTGTGACCTTGGGGTTGCTATTAAGGTTTACCAAGGTGATATGTACAACATGTATTTGGAATAGACTTTCAACTTCACTACAAATAGCTTTTGGGCTTTCAAGTCCTTGCTTGAATGTAAACATGAAAACATTTAGATGAATTAGACACCTAATCCAAATTCTAGATTTCAACATTTGGCCTTTGAGGTAAATGGTCAACATATTTAGGTAATGCATTGTGGTTTGGAGACCACGATGTTCACATTTGTCATTGAACGTGTATTTGTTGTTATTGAATCACTCGTGAAGAACCATTGCAAAGGTAAATTCTTGAAACTTTCCTTCTACATTGTTTGATTTTTTCTCGTTTTTTGAAATTATGTTTTATCTTCATGCCATTATGTGTTTTGTTGGGTAGGGGTTGCTTTGGGACGGGCTTCAAAAATGTTGGTTCAAAAACTAAAAAGAAAGTTTCCAACCCATAGTGTCATGGACGTTTTTGGGATTATGTACCCTTAGTATTGGCTACAACCAAATCATGAGGCATCTCTCCCGGAACACCTTGAGGTAATCAAAATCGCTTTCTACTATGGCAAAACCCAATTGTTGGATGGGGTGGAAAACTTTGGGTTCAAGGTCCTTAATGTTAATGATTTTGATAACTAGCAAGGCATGTTCAAGTTGAATATGACATCAAATGTAGTAACATGCATGGCTCCACCTTTTGACACCAATCCTTTGACCAATCCTTCGACACTTGGTGACAACACCTTGGATATTAATTTGCAACTTCCAAGAGTATGTGAAATTGGTTGAATTGAAGCATTATTATGTGAAAGGTGCAAATATTAGGTAGTGTGGAAGATGAGAGGTGTTTTTCTATGTTGACTTTCATGAAATCCAAATTTAACAACATGTTCATTACCCATTTGCCCTTTATTGTGTGCATGTTTACATAACAATTTTACACCCTGCAAAAATTTTCTTATGTAAAATGTACTGAACAATGGTGAGGAACATGTCATTAATATTGTTACAATGGTTAGGCATTGCCTGCAATATGATAAGTGCAAATGTCGAGCTTATTTTGGCATTGTAAAGTTGTGTAGGTTTTACATCAAAGTTTGGTAAATTCAATAGTTGTTAACAACTTTCTTTGCATGATGTTACTATGTTATGTCCATTTTCCAATTTATTTGTATGTTAATTTGATTGGTTTTGTAGGCCACTTATGTTGGAATGGCTAGTGTAAAGGTTCAACTCCCCCTAAATGCTTATGTTTGGGACTAGTTGTTCATGTTTTTTGTTTAAGTGTGTTTGAAATTTACATTTTGTGTGCATAATGTAATTCACAATGTTTTTTTACATGCCTTAAACTTTATAATTTGGCACAAATAAGGGTTAGAGTCTAACAAAAAAATTTACAAACTGCATTAAAAACTCCAAATGAAAAATAAGAATAGCCAATAAACCCAAACTGAATACCAAATGTAACTAGATTGTGTCACCTTTAAATTTGGAGGAATGATCAAAATTTTCATTATCACAATAAAATGTCAACTATTTTGAGATTAAAAAAAATCTAGTGAGGCTAAACATTGCTCTAACATTTCTTAATTTTAGCTTGTTCAACACCTCATGCATTTTAGGTATGGGCCCACTACCAACTTTGCAAAAATGGAAAAAAAAAATCTTGTGCACCATCTAGTGTTTTTTTTCTAACGAATTTCATTGCTTATTTTGACAAAAAAATAAAGAACATTTTTTTTCTAAAGTAAGTTTGACCAATTTTGCTAATTTTTTAATAAATCTCCCCAAAATTTTGATATCAAAAAATGAAAAAAAAAAAACATTAGCATCATCTGAACAAGACATCAAATGTAAGTTTTCATCCATTGGATTATTTTCCAAATGTTGACAAGAGAGTTACATTGTGGATCTCAAACCTCAAGGTTATCAATTACCAAAATACCATGGACTAAAAAATACCTCAATTATTGAAAATAATTGACACCCTTATATTAGTTACCTAGTCTATAGTGAGTATGTGTTCTTGAAAAACGACCAATTTGAATAATCAATGTTCAACAAATATGTTCATAATTGAACAACCTAAAAGAAAAAAAATTAAACCTAGAATTAAAGAAGTTTGTAAAATTATCATAGATATCAACATTGGTACCAAAACTAGTGACACAAAACAAGCCTATTTAATATAAACTTGTTGCATCATGTGGGCAATATCCTTATGCCTTCAAATACCATCAATTACTTGTTCTTTTGGGTGGGACTTAAGATGATATTGTAGACTAACAAACGGATATGAACTCAAAACTATGTATGTTTATTATATAGCTATGGAAATTTATGTTTTTGTTTACACAAATATCCTTTCACCTTTCTATTTTCTATGTGTAATTATTGTGCCACACCATTCTTCTACCATGGATTTCACACAATCATAAACAATGCCAAAAGTTTTGAAGACTAAAATTTTAGTTCCATTCACAATTTTTTTTCATAAAACTTTGCATTCATACAATAATTTACTTTCATCAAATGAATGTGCTGCAAAAGTCATAAACATTCATTTATATATTAACTATAGAAAAAGAAAAATTAAAAAAAAAAAATTTAAACATCACATGGCTCTCAATGTGAATCAACATGCACATTAATGTGACAAAAACTTTTCACATGAATTATTTTCAACAAATAAATTAACAAACTAAACCCATAGATAATTATATAAATAATAATCCAATTACATCAAGTTATAGTACTATTCATATGATTTTACTTTAAGAAGAACTTATTCATTACAAATATTAGCCTACAATTAAAAGGCATTATTCATTAATCCAAACATGCATAAGATCAACAACTTCAATGTGAGGGAAAATGAGATGAAATGAATATAATGTGTAGGGTAAAACCTCAAGTAATGGCCATAACTGAAATAAAGGCTCACACAAGGCAATTGTTGAACACGAGTCTTATTTCAATAATGCCCTTCATCAAGTTGTTTACTTAATTTAAATATCTGTCTAATTTATTTTTTAATAATAGGCAGATTTTACAATCACAACCCCAAAATTTTAAAGCCCATTATGGAAATAGTGTTGGAAATTTTTGGGAGACCTTTTACATGCAGTTGGTTACCGATCTTGGTATTTTATATTTTATGCAAAAATTCTAAATTTTTTTAATAAAAAAATATTAAACCCATTTCAATTAAGATAGGTATGTCATTTGCATTCATTCACACATGATAATTAAAGTTGGTCACAAACTAATATTTGCATTTAAATTGGTATGAAAATTGAAAACACATGACTAATATTGTTATCAAACTTTCATGAAATAATCCAATTTACAATCAATTGCCTAAGTATTACTGAAAATGTCATTTAGGGTTTAATGTTAGGTTTAGGACTTAAGGTTTGAGGCTCTGATTTTAAAGACCCTTTTGCATATTTTATGGACCAGGGTTTAGGGCTAGGGTTTCATGTTTGAGGCTCTGATTTTAGAGACTCCTTTGCATGTTTTAGGACTGGAGTGATGTTAGTGTAGTCTCGTGTTTCAGAAGGCCAGATTAAACAGGAGAGACAAAATCACAAGTCTGCTGTACCCCATGAAGACGAAGAACAAGAACAGAAGACTTGAAGACCAAGGTGTGGTGGATTGCTTGCTGCATGTGGTGGGTGCATAGTGCGCATACCCAAAACATTTCGTTGATTGAACCAAAAAACCGATTGCATCTGGTTTTTGGAGCTTCTGAAGATTAGTAGGGGTAGAGAAGGCATTAGTTTTAGTTGCGTAATTGCGGTACCCATCTCGTCGATTTTCTCATCGTTCTTGTTTGTGGATAGAAGGAGAGAGAGAGAGAGAGAGAGAGAGAGA
>Ga0116228_10002241_pt1 | contig 16641 bp, 10 predicted proteins | sample S1TSphfallax_2_FD_89694 | JGI IMG/M metagenome (GOLD analysis project Ga0116228, IMG submission 89694) | Host-associated microbial communities from peat moss isolated from Minnesota, USA - S1T2_Fc - Sphagnum fallax MG | ecosystem: Host-associated > Plants > Peat moss > Unclassified | place...
ATAACAAAGTTTATATTATCACTGTTTGTTAGTGGTTATAATGACTGCTTGGAGAAGACTTGTGAGTTTAGGTAGGAAACTTTGTTTGTTTGTGTGTTATGTGAAACAGGTTGGCAACATACAATGGGTGGACAAGAGCGCTGTAAGCATTCAATGGAGAAGGAAAATAAGATGATGTAAGATGAATATAAGAAGGGGAGTTCAAGGGCAAATAAGGACAAGTCTGTTTTTGTTGTTGAAATTGTTGCAGATTGTGTAAAAGGAGGAGCTTGTAAAATATAGTTGTTGTTTGATTTCCGTTGTGTCAGTGACTATGTCACGACATGCTTTTGTGTTCTTATTAATGTTAGGTTCTATGAGGGGTTGATGTTGAAGGTTAGTGACGCATAAAGGAGGTCTAAGTTATAGTATTAGGAACATGTGTAGATATGCATATGTATGGGACCTTGGTGGAACCTTTCCTGAAATGCAATGAGTAGCACATACGTATGAGTGGGAGCCAAAAACTTTAGTGGGCATCTTTGGATTGGGTAGAAAACAAGTGAGAGGAAAACATAATGGGAGAAATTATAGAAAATATCCATAGATTCGTAATCTGCACAAAGTTCTATTTTACTTAAGTGGTTGCAAGCCAACTTGGCATATATTGTTTAATCTTGGTTCGTACCCAAAAGTCAACTTGTTTTTAAAACTAAACCAAATATTTCTCTACATTATTTCATATGATAGAAGGATGGATTAGCAACTCATAATGGACCAACTAAACATTGAGAACGCTAACCTCAAGCTAGACCCCATTAGTTCATGCACTCACAATATGTGGAATTGCTCCTAACAACAGTTTGAAAGCTACCATTGTAGTAATCTAAGAAAGATTAATAAATATTTGCAGTTTGGAAATTCACATAGGCATGGAGAATTACGTAATGTTAGGACAAGAAAACCAAGGTGTTGTAACAATGTTGGTTTGGTAAGAAATGAATTGGAAACATTGTTGCACAAAACTAGGATTTGTAATAAGGAGATATTCCTTCTACCCTTTTCCTTTTGGTTACACTTAGACATACAACCCATGATATCCATGTTAATTGTAATAACTCATTGTTATTAAATGTGTATAATTTTGTTTCATCAATGTTGAATTCACCAAGAGGGAAGTGTGTGACCCTTCATTTTTTCATTACAATGTCATTTTTTGAAAGCAACCTAAGTTGAGTTCATGCAAAAACACGAAAAATCAAGGTCCTTAGAAGACTCAAACCTTGACTTTTAAATGTTCATTACAACCATGTTTTAAAAACTTTTTGGCCACTAATTGTTATGTGAGTATATACCTCAATATATATAGAACTACCAGCGGTATGTCCCTATTTCTAATAACCACCCAACATTAATGATCATTGGGAGGATACTATTTAGTCTTTGTAAAGGTCTTCTAAAAATCATATGTGGACTTCTTGGGCTAGCTTGCAACCATGCATAAATGTCAGTTATATGGAGTCCATGAGATATCCTACAATTTTTTGTGTGCACAATTTGTCACGTTAAAGTAACGCATAATTTTTCAGTAAAATTTCTTTCAATGTATGTAGCTATTCTTGATTAACATATATGTTTTCAAAATTGGGCACATTTGCTAAATTATATGTCAATAGTTGGATAAGCTTGCAGTTAGGAACCACATAATTGTTAGGCACTTTTATGGTTTTAAATTCCGAACTGGCTATCCATTTAGGATGGGAATTCCAAGTATTTGCAGGCAATTTAATAAAAGTAGTAATAATCGCTGATGTGACAAATAGAAATATTTTTCCCTACTTTCACAAAATCTGGAAATGCAGGTCAATTTGCAGACACACAGTACCGAATACACATTCATCCCGTACAAGTCTACTGGACATTAAAGATCCGCACCTAAAAACAGGGTGTGGCGGGACCATGCACACCAACCAGAGTTGTGGCCTTCTAATAGCCTTAAGATGGAAATTCAGACTACTTTTAGCTTCTAAAAATCTTAATAGAACACCTTAGTTGCCTGCATACCATTAATGCATGAGGCAAAGCAAATACGCCCGTTTTCACCTAGAAGGTGAACTGAAGCCAGCGTCAACCAGCACCAACTAGCACCATGCAGGATGGATGGTGTGTGGACAGGAAGCACTTTTTCGTTATATTCCTGTCCAATAAACTAACCATGCATGATGGTTAGCTGCCTACAAACCATGCACATGAATTCTAACTACCTAGTAGCCATTACGTGCCTTACTTATTTCACTACTTGTAGATAGTAACCACTTACATTCCCTACCTACTTACCTATGATAATTACCCATTTACATAGGCAGGTTATCAGTGTTGGGCAGGTACTTGCCAAATCATTGGTTTTGATTTCAGTTCAAAAGAACCAGATCCAAACCAAGATTGATTTTCAGAGCCAAAACTGGACTTTATATTTTCCAAGAATCAGATTTTCAGTTTCATTTGTATATAGAACCAGGACTGGAACCAGGATACTTTGTTTTATAAAGGGATGCGACAGTAGATTACCTGGCGGTTAATCAGGTAATCAACAGTCACATCCCCTTTATAAAACAAAGTATCCTGGTTCCAGTCCTGGTTCTGGTCCTAGTTCCTAAGAATTGGATTCAAACTGAGATTAATTTTCAAAATTGGATTCAAAATTTATTCTTTTGAATCCAAAACCACATTTGCAGTTCTATATGTGTTAACTAGGACTCAGACAATTCCAAATTATTTTTCAAAACCAGAACTGGAGGTTTTCATAAAAGTCAAGAACTGGCCAACACAGGTAGCTACCTAAGGAGGGACTGGGAACGAGGAGGGTTTACAAAGTAGGTTACCAAGGTGAGGAAGGTAACCTTGATAACTCAATTGCGGTTCATGGACAGCTGGGTGATAACAGGTTTCCAATGGATGGGGCAATGGGTGGTGGGTCCCATAATCCCACTGGATGCTCTTTTCCTGAAACAGTTTATTAAAAAAAGCACATGATGGGAAGGTGTTTAGTTCTCTGTCTGATCGACTCCACTAAGATACGATATTTAACTGGACATCAGTCAAAGCCGTCAGACACACTCAACTTGTTTTTTTAATTTTATGTGTGCAATTAGCAGGAGTCCAAAAGGACAGTTGGTGAATATAGACAAAGCTTTTGTTCTTGTAGTACTACACCAATTGTGAAAGTTTGTTCAGCGGTAGGTGGTTAATAGGTTATTAGCTTTGCTTTAATCTCTCCAGAATTTGCCAACCATGAGCCTCCAAGCGGTTGGGTTATGCTTTTGCAAATAGCTTGTTCGTGCCAAAGGAAATGACAAAAATAAGAATGTTAAAGGAGTCTGCTGTGGGATTTTAGGAATCAGCTTTATCAAAAACAAATCTTGTGTCAGGTTGCATTTATTTACTGCTGTCAGTGGTATAGCCAGTTTAGAATTTTGAGCCTATATATATATATAAGTCAAGATCTTGTCTTTGTGCACTTTGTGAGGCATCCATATTGTCATATATTGCGGGTATATTTCACAATAGGACACATTCCTGGAGGTGCACTGAGGGTATGTCTCAGGCTATTTATGCATAGTCTACGTGGTGGAAACGGAACTGATGATATTGTTATCACAATATTAGTTTGCAAATGCTTGCTTTCTCCATGATCTAAAAGCTGGACTGTGACTCCATGTTGTTACTGTTTTTTTTCCCCCTTTTTATGTTGTAGCAGATCATCCATAATAAGATCTATTGTCAAACTTGGCTATAGATGAGATATGAAATTCTATATGTCTGGCTACCTTGAACAACCAACTACAGAAATCTGGCTATGTGTTTTCGTTATTTTGCAAATTTTTGTGACATAAACCCTCAAAATTCGCTATTATTTTTCATTTTCTATTTTAAAATTCGGCAGAAAAAAATGCTGCCATTATTCATGTGCTTATTAACAGCCTCTAGGTTTGTATGTTCTTTGATTGACTTTTGCAAATAACCAGTGGAATGGCCTTATAGTAATAGGTTTTAGTATTCACACTAAGGTATCCTCCAAGGTATCACGCTAAGAGTATATGTTTCATCGAGAATCCTGCAGACAAGTCTACTGTTGCCACATGTAAAATGACCTGCACACTACTGACATTGAAAAGGATAAGTAGACAGCTGGCCAGGGTAAACGCGCCTTCACCTTCTTGAATAATGCCCCTTAAAAGCTAATAATTAAAGGAAGGAATGTTAATTTTGGCCTCAAGACCCTGATTTAGTGTAGGGTTGGGATATCTATAATGTTTATCAGCAATCCAAATAACATTGGGGTTTTTACGTCCAGGGTACCAGTGTAGGTAGTTGATGCTAGGGTGTTTTGTAATTAGAAATAAAGGGTTTACTCAAACAAGCAGCTCATTGCCTAATGACTCAATGCCTCTGCCCTTTATGGCAGGCTCAAACTTCAAACCAAAAACTTTCCTTACTTGATCTAGAACTTCTTGTCTAATTCATGAACTTGTTGTAAGGAACATGCTCATCCATCATATGCATGCACATAGTGATACACATGTCACTCACACGTTCAGCCACATCCAGTCAAGTTCCAGCCAAAATTTTGTGCCCAAATGTGACAGCTATGCCAGAATCACTTCCCTATGTGCAGAGCCAACAAACATTCACCATTTTATAAGACCTGAATTCTAGCCCACAGTTCAAGCCCACACCTTCTCTTATATGCAATATCAATAAATTCCATAACTCCCTAGTAGACAGTCCATACAAAAGGCACTGTTAATGCCTCAGATCCATATAGCACTCCAGCCATCTCGGCTGACAATTTCAACCCTATCTCAATACTCACTCCAGACTTTTGAGAATCTTTTCCTGTGACTACAGAATGAGATTTTCTTAACCCAGATTCCACAACAATGGGTGCTTCTCATTTCTGCATATAAACTATCCATAGATTAATTCCAAGACTATGATCCAATGGATTATTCCAGTCCTATGGACAATGTTGTCTACTAGATTAACGCCATTCTCAAAGCAACAGCTTCATTCAAACAATGCATTAGCAAACCCCTTAGTACTCATGCATGCAACTCAGGCATCTCTGTTTATACATCCTGGAAAAATCAATGTCATTCAAGAATTCACAATCCCAACCTCACCTGATCAGAACAAGACTTATCAAGAAAGGTATGCCCACACATTCAAGCTCTCACCCAAACATGATGAAAAAAACACAGCAGATCACTCAGAGATTGAAATAGAAGCAATGCTCCAGCAACAAAAGTCATGAAGAGCTATGGACAATACATCTTCTACACAACCAAAATAAAGAAGAGCAAATCCTCACTACTACACTAGAGCGCACACACAGAGGAAATGATTTTAGCAACTTGATATCCGCATACAAACTTTCTAAGACATTTCCTAAATATCCATCAAGCATGATGAGACATGAATGGATGAACGTCATGTGTGAACAATGAATTAAGTTACATGAACTATCACATATGAACTATCTCATATCCTTTACCGTTCCTAAGCCTTTTCCAATTTAAAAAAATAACTATGATGAAATTGATGGAGATCATTCATGACATTACTTTCCCTTTCAGCAATTTGAGTTCCATGAGGAATGGGTGAACCTTATTTGGATATCACTAGTGGCATCTGTAAACCCTTTTTAATGCATTTCAAAAGTGACTTGATAGTTTGCATTTTATGTACATCAACATTATAATTTCATCAATAAACATTCGATGGGCATAAAATTATCATCATCTTTTGGTGTGAAGAATGGTTTTTTGAAATTTCAGGAATACGAGATTAACCTTAATCCAAAGAATGTGTTTTTATGGTTTTCAAGATTAATCCTCAGATTTATTATTTCTAAAGAAGGAAAACTTCCTTATCCAAAGAAAATTCAGTTGATTTTGAATATGCTAATTCCAACAACTTTGGCACAAATCTAAGTGTTTAATGTAACACTAGTAGAAATTATGTCCTATGCAACAAAGGAAAAAATGACTAGTTTTCCTCAATGACCATAGTCATATAATACAACTTCCATATCTATGTGTAAGAAGTAGAAGTCATTCATATGAATGATGGATGGGTGTGATCACAATCAAATGACCCAACATGATTACTTTGCAAAAGGACCGTGGCCCTTTTTTTAGCCCTCATGACTTTCACATACAAAGGAATTTTTAAATGAAATCTTTTATAATTTGTTACTAGAAATATAGTTTCTTTAATACATCACATTTTTTATGTTAATCTTTTTCAAATAACTATGATTTTTTTTAAGTGTAAAACTTGCTAGATTATGCATTTCATCTTGAAAAATAATCATAATTTCAATTTCTTCCAATATATGTTAAAGTTTTTTTGTTTTATTTTATTGTATCATAAGCTATAACTTTGTTTTGTATGAGATGTGTATTACACACTCATGTAAAACTTTTTATCATCAAAAAAAATTTATTAAGAAAGTTCTTGGCATGGTCCTTTGTAAAATGTATTGCTTTTGATGCATCTATTTTTCAAGTTCAAAAGTCCTTATTAAATTGAAACCCAAAAACAAATTATATGAATTTTTCATTTGAATTCCTAAACATTCATATTACTCATTTAGCACAACTTCCCATGATTAAGAAGACATTAAAATGGCACCACATAAATATTTGTAACAAAATTGCAAAAAAAATTCGGTCGTGTAACAAGTTTTTTGGCTCATTTGACTATGATCACACCTAGATGAAAATTGTAAAAAACATACATATTTCATCTTGTTCCATGATCGATATTTCATCCATTATGGATTTTGGGTGGATGTTAGAGAACAAGAAATTGACATGGATCATCCACATATAGTTTAGCAACTTAAAGTGCTATAGGAGCGCCACCTAAAGTACTACAAATCATCTTGGAATTTTAATAACAATAGAACAACATATACAAGGAATTTTTAGGTGTTTAAGAACCAACCTTTGTAATGTTCAATGGTTTGGTTTTTTGAGTTCTTGACCCCCTTTACTTTGGGGGCCCATAACTTTATCATTTTTAATCCATTTTTTATGATTCTTCGTATGTTATGTGCACCAAGAGGAGGACGTCAACTTTGTTTGCACACCAAAAGCAACGAAGTTTTCTTGGGGCCAATCTACCCTAATACAATAGTTGCGTCTAATGTGCAACTAAGTTGGTTCATGAGGTTTGTAATGGAATTTTTTATCCCATATTTTTTTGGCTTCCAATCCAACATTAAACAATGTATAACTAGGTGCAATAGCCTTGTACTACCCAAATACCAAGTGCCATTGGGGATGAGCCAAAAAAAATATTGACTTTAATTAAATGGTTAAACCTAAAAATAAAATTGGATTATTTTAAACCAACCTATATAGCCTAAGCATAGCTACCTTTCAACCTACTCACATGTTTAGGTAAACATACCTACTTCATAAAGTGTAATAGTTACCTACCTACCTAGGCACCATGTGTCAACATTTTATTAACTTTAAGTTGGACGATTTGGATTTCATTAATAATTAATTAATTAATTAAGTGAGCCTTAATTGCCACACGTCACCATATAATTAGTGTTTAAAAATGGCCATGTGTCAAATGGTCAATGAACATTCCATGGTATGCCTCATGTCATCATACTAATGACATAAACATTAACGATTGAGATTAATCCAATGAATTTTTTATTTTGAAAACACAAAAATAATTTAAAAGTGACACATGTCCACAAGAATATAATCCAATTTTTAAACACTTGTCATACTTTGATTAATTGCAAGGAGAGTTGTACATAAAGTGCAACTACATTGGATTGGTATGTATGGATGAACATGTATATTAGTATCATATATACATGTTGTATATGTAGTGTTGATGCAATAGAATGTCATGTGTGACTTGTCTTAGGCAATTACATGAATTTGTAGTTGCATGTGTCACATGCAACTGAATTTTTGTTATAGAACCTAGAATTTTTATTAGTGTTTGAATTGTCAAAGAAACAAAGATTTGCTAGAATCCATAACTAGGTCAAACATCAAACCACAACATCAAATTGTTAAAGAAATTCAAACCTTACAATGTGAGCTCATGGATCTTCCAAAATAAACATTAATACACCTATAATAAAAAACTAAAACAACATAAGGTGGTTCTAAAAAGTTCAAATTTTCATGTAACAATTTATAAATTTTAGTAATTACCTAAAACATGCAATTCATGGAAACCAACTCTAAAACCTTGCTAATGCTAAAAGATTGTCCTTTTCAAAAAACTCTATGGCTCCTATTAGTGAATTATACTAAGCAATGGGGTAGTCCCTCTAGAGCACTTGGACCATTTGATTCCATAGTGGTCATAATGAACACATCCTTTATATCTACCACTTCTTTCCTAGATTAGGTTTCCTTTCGCAAAATGAATTTCTAACCAAGCTTCTTGATGTCCTAAAAAAAACACCTATGTAGTTTGAAAAGGAAAAATGAAGGGCTTAGACAAGAATGGCAACTTGTGGCAAAAAATTATCCTGAGGAATCCAACACATCTCATACATAAAGTGGCCCCACTTCAATTGTCCTCTTGTTTGATCTATTCACATTTGAAAAGAATCACAAACATTTGCACTGGACCATAATCAAGCTTGCAGATATCTTTTAGTACTCCAACATAATCATAGATACATTTCTAGTATCAACAGTTGCCCTATCAAAGACTGAGTAATGCCCCTATCATATGCAGACGCCCACTTCCTACAAAAGTAGTTATATATATTAGTAAACATGTTGATAACTTGCTAATTGGAAAATACCATAAATTGACCTAAATCAATGAACATGTAACCTTTATGGTGTGGGAATTGCCACATATTTTCACTTAAAACAACTACAAATTTGACTTTCTATGACTAATGGCTACCCCATGTACATTCAAAAGCAATTACAAATTGAGTGGTTTATGGCAAAAATTTGTCACAAATCAACAAAGATAACAACTTAGCATTGACTTGTATATGGCTAAAATGTCACATATTTCATTTTTCTTTTGGAACAATTTATGGTAGATTAACCTATGTATGGCCACACATCAAGCTAGTTTATATTCAAGCCAAACTAGAATGGGCAAATATTAAATGGCCTTAGTTACACACATTATGGAAGGTAGAATTGATATTATTTACTACAACCAAGGTGACATTAAGGATATGTTGGTAAATATGTATTTGTGGGCAACATCAGATAGGGTTAGAAACATGATGAATTTCACACCAACCCCCTCGAATACCTCACTAGCATTGCCTTTTTTTCATTGACATCCCATATTCGACATTGCACAACCCCAAACATTTGCAAGTATTTCATTATGAAACCAAGGCACTCGTATCTAATGTATCCTTGGGCCATGGATCCTTTAGGCTTAGCCATATTACACACATAAATTTTCAAGGTTTTCACGTACCTTTCCACTAGAGACATCCATTTAATGGAAATAGGTCCACACAAATCTACTTCATCCACTAGATGATAAAGTAAGTGTGTCATAATGTTAAAAAGAAGAAGATGGGAAACACATTTCTACCAATGCAAGGCAAACTGCAACATCATGTTGGAGTGATATAATCTCAAAGGGATTCCGCACATTATTACATACTTTCCTAAGCACTTTGGAAATCTTCATCACTTTTGTTCGAGGTTTAAGAACAAGAAATCCCTGTAATGCTATAAGTAACAAAATTTGTTGCATCAAAATATGGTAATCATGTGACTTTAGAATGCCAAAAAAATTGTTCTTGAAGTCTTTCTTGATTGCTAAAACATGTCCTCATGGTGTTTTCACATTTTTTATGGTAATTACAAAAGAATCAGACTTGGTTGTTGTCAAAACATATGGGGCTACTAGTTTCAACATCTTCCCACCTCTTCAAAGGTTGTTAGTCAACCACAAATGTGGTCTAATAGCCCTACGTTGTAAATCCCACCTCATTTTCACACTATCCTTTGCACTTGTCACTATTTTCAACATATTTTTATCAAAATTTTGTTCACAATGCATTACATCCATGGTGAACCAAATCAAAACTTCCTATATCAATCACAACACCCACATTCTACACATGGTCAACCTTCAAATTGTCAGAACCCATGTTTATTCTCAAATGCCAACCCAAAAAAACCCATACTCCCACTATCCTAAAATAAACTTGAAGAACAATATAATGCAACCTTTGGTTTTTAAAATGTGTATAAATTACTACATATTTGAATTTTCTATGACTAATAGTTATCACATGTACATTCACATGCAATTACAAATTGATTGCCTTATGACTAAATTTTTTCACATTAGCCCTATTAACAACTAAACATTGATTTATATATGATTGAAATTTGACACACATTGACATTATCTCTTGTCCCAAAATAAGGGTAGAGTGACATATCCACCCACAAATCAATTTTTGCAATAGGAACCACATGTGTCAAAAAATGATCTACAACATCATTTCAAGCCTCTTATTGCATGTTACAAGTTCATTAATAACAAACTAAATCCAATGCACAAAAAAATAAAAATATACCATTGACATTGACATTTTGGACTTCAAAAACTAGCCATCATGACATCATAATGTCCAACCACTAAACACATATGGAAAAAGTTCCACATACCTACCAATATGGCAAATCATATAACACATTATGACACTTCACATCCTGTTCTTTGGAGGGGTAATCAACTCCACCATCTCTATTGCTTGATTTTAACCATGGCTTGTATTGTATAGCTCATTTCAACCATTCTTTTGTTGTGACAAATGAAGTTCTATTGTAAGTTTATAATTACCCATTGAAATGATTAGCCATTCTTGTTGACATATATAAGTGTCCCTCTAGTAGCCATCTACATGTTCCAATGTATGTTTGTTTCCCTAGCTCCACAAAGTGCTCGCCCTTAAACTATGGCCCATAGATTGGAAATGTAACAAAACCTTGGTGTGTGATTTCTACAACTATCCCATGTAACTTGGGAAATCATGGGAGATCCAAATCAAAATCCCTTTCAATATAAATGACATGTAGCCCAAAGGTTTCCACACATCATGTGTTGGAACTCTAGTCCATATTTTTTGAAGCTCTTCAACTAATGGTTGTAAATAAACATCAAAGTTGGAGGATGTGACAAATTCCTTGGACCCAAAATTAGTAATGCCAACATGATGAAAAATTTCTTGGTTGTCAATCAAGGAGGTAAATTGTAATTCAATAACATGACATGCCATGTTGACCATGTTGAATGAGTCAATTTGAATGGGTTGACACCATCTACAACAAGAGCTAGGTGCACATTTTGTAAATCTACCACAAAATTAGGAAACTTTTGTTGAATGTGTTTCCAAGTCTTTGAGTCACACGGGTGTATGAACAAGCCATCTAGACTACTATTTTGTGAGTGACACAACATTAACTTAGACACTATAGGTGTCCTAAACAACCTTTGGAGCCTAGGGATTAGAGGACTTTCACAAGCAACACCTAGTTTACCACATCCTTGTTGCACACCCACGTTTGGGACAAATGACATTGTCTCTATGCTCCCTTCGAAACAAGACACATCTTTAAGGCATGCATAAATATTTTCATTATCTAGCTTAAGCTTTTGTGTTAAAGCCCTTGTAGCATAGTAGTTGGTGGCCAAACAGTTAGGTTCAAGAAATAGATGATGTCGTAAAAGTGCAAAGAACTCATCTACAAATTTATTGTTCATTCCATGTACCATGCATAAGTTCATAAAAAATATTGTTGCCGCCAATTTTATACACTTGAAGCTTACAAAAAAATCCTTCATTACATCTTCCAAAACCATTAGGTCAAAATTGTGTTCATGATGGACATCCTCAAAAGAGATCTCCTAGTGGTTGTTAGCGTTTTTAATTCATTTAACAAACTGTCAATAAATTGCCAACTTAGTTCATTTTAGAATTTCTATTTATTGTCAATTAGTCAAAACTCTAAAATATTTTATTGGTGAGATCTATTTTATTATATATGGTGAATATTTTGAAAGCTGAGATATTATGTTTGGTTGACAATCTTAATAATGGTACAATACAAGTGCATTAACCTTAAAACCAACTGGAGTTTAATGGTTCATACAAAATAGGTTAACTCAAATAGTTACAAGGTATTAATTTAACCATATACCGTAGGGGATCTTTCCTATGTTATTATTTGTGTCATTAGCAACATTGATCTTCATAGTTATTTGCATATCTTGAAATTGAACTAATGGTTGGAATATAATTCTTGTTTTCTTTTGTTAACTATAGTCATCATTGTACACTAATCTACATGACTAAAAACCTTGGTCTTCAAATCTGAATGTTTGATTTTAATCATAGATCCCAAATTTTAACTATTTTGATCTTGATATGCTATAGGAAGGTGAAGCTTGCTAAATAGTTTAATGAAATTTAGGCTTCCAAATTGTTATTTTAATGTTTTCTTGACATTTTATCTTCAATGTTTGGCTATGGATGGGCTTAAAACTACTTGGGAGTGCAATTTTCTTTTAATTCAAATAGGACAGAATGATGCATTACATTTCTTAGACATTTTTATTTTGAGCTTTTCTCTCCTTTTTGGTTGGATTGAAGTAGTTGATTATAACTCCTAGTGAACTGGGAATAATTAGAAATTTTTATGAGGAAAACTTTTGATAAAAGTATGTGGGAAGTGAACAATAATAGTGTTGCAATTTTCATATCTAAACTATCTTGTATGTTGAATTAAGTTTGCCCATTCACTAGTGTTTTAGATATTTTATGTAGACTTATTATTGGGGTGGGGTTGTACGTGCATTTTTGGGTGTTGAAAGCAGAGACAAAAATTAAATGACCTAAAATCTATCCATGATGCGATTGAAGGAGTTCTTACTTCATCTCCAACAAAGGTGTAAAAAACCTAATCATTCCTGAAGACCCCCCAAAAGTCTATTGTTGAAGTTTCACCAAAGGGGCTTATTCATAGTTGGGGTTCCAAAAAAAGGAAAAAGGACTATGTGGTTCCAATGCAACCAATTTACAACTACCATTATAACATCATGCTAATGTAATTTTTTATCCATCCATCAATGATGAACTCTATGGATTTTTGTTGCAACTCCTTTGCCACTATGAGTGTCATGGAAACACATTAATGGTTATAACTAATTGGCAACTATGTGCCAACCCACATGACATAAGGTATTATTTGTGTGTAATTATAATGTATTTAATTTGCAAATGGCAACTTGAATAACTACTATGTAGGTTCATCTATTGATAAACAAAATTTGTTAATGTCCTTTGTAACTAGGTGTTTTCTTAAAGGTTCCAATGTAGTTGTATGGTAGTTGATTTTAGTAGCATTGAACAACTAAATTGCAATTTATTGTGAAAATGTGCAAACTTTGCACACAACTTATCATTTTCCAAATTATGATAGATAATGTATAATTGCATTCCATCACTATTTATAAACATCAAATGGATTTGAAATTGTATGCATTGACATTCAAGGTTGGAAAATGCATTACAATAATTTTTTTGTAATTAATGAAATACAATTTGATTATAAATTTAAATATATTTCCCAAGTTATTTATAACAAAAATTTGCATCTACCTAAACAAAAGGTCATCACAAACATGATGAACCACAACAATCAAAATATTGTCAAATAACACATTATGTTTTTATAATTTAATGTTTTATTTTATTTTGTTGAATAGAACTTAAACCATAATTTCCTCATTCCACCTTGTCTACTTGAAGTTTTCCATATTATGCTTCAATGTCACATGTGAAATGAAAATAATAACATATACATAACATTGTAATGCAAAAGATATCTGGATGTCAATCCTTTCAACTTAAATAAGATTTGTTTACAATTACAATACCACTAACAAAATTTATTTATCATTAAAATGTAACATACATAACATTGATACAAAATAAATTATATTCAATTACACTTGCATACAATGGTGGTTTTCAAAATAGAATGCATCACATACTTGGAGCATTGAAATTAAAATTCACCATATTTGGTATATTATTCCACTTTTGTTATTTTGGAATTTGTCTTTTTGCATATATTGGTTTGGATTACTACACAAAAAATAATAATAGGGTAGGTGCAATAAATGGTTGGACCAAATTGTCACAAAACCAAAGTCCCTATATACTCAAAATCTTAATTAGATTTTGGAAATTACAACTAGTTTACATTGATTTCCTCCATTATTTTTCCATGTCATTATGTTTGATCTAGAGTTTTTCTTTCTTTAAACATGTAAACAAAAATACCATAAAACACTTCTTCCTCCAATATGATATGAACTTATAAAAAAATGTTCATAATTAGCCCATTCAAAAATCCATAATTATAATCTTAGAATTCAATTAATTTTTCTTACCCTTAGCTTCTTTATTATGACATCTTGCTGATTTCAAGTCCTTAACACACACCCCATTAATTAATGGACCATATCATAATCCATATAAAAATGGCAGTAAAAGGTGCTACCCATGAATTTGAATTCAAAAGTTCATGGCTTTTATGATTTTTTAAAATTTGTGAAAATGATATTGTGCATCATGTAGATATAAAAGTTAAAATATTTAAACCAAGTTCATTATAATAAATTTCAAGATCTATAAAGTAACATGGGCATTGCAATGGCAACCAACAAGGCAAAATTAGCTTAAGTGACACCCAAATTGGTCTACCCATTTGTGCATGCACCCAACACACTCAATGACATAATTATTAGGAACCTAAAAAAAATTTACAACATCATATGTGCATGTTTTTCTATTCAAGAATATATATTTCAAACAAAACTAACATTTTATTTTTGAAAAAACTTTACCTTGTATGCACAACTTTAATTTTGATGGATTCAAACATTATCAAAATTTGACCCTATCACACAAAAACAACAAGTGTATTTGAACAAAATAATTTTATTTTAATTCACCCTCCACCTCAAAAATCCAAATGCTCAAACATGCAAATAATATTCATATGATTTCAACAAAAAAAATTCATCCCTCACAAATACTTTATCAATATAAGTTACATTTTATAGCTCAACTTTTAAAGAAAATGAAAGATTTTCTCACACCATTTTTCTTTAATATATGCAAATAAACATCTCACAAACATAAATAAAAAACCTTCTACTTCCAAAAAAAAAAAAAACCCTTTCAACTTCCAAGAACAAAAAAAACAAAAAAAAATCCTCCAATTTTATATATTAAAAAAACTTATAATAACCTTTTCAACTTTATTTTTAAATTGGAGGAAAAAAGAACGTTATGTAACACATGATATGATAATTATATCACCAAAAAACTAAGAAATGCATAAAATGTTTAGAGAAAAAAACTTCCTCTCTAGCTCAACTTGAGTTTTTTAACAATAGGCATAGGTGCATGAAGGTCATTGATGCAAAGGAGGAGATTTACTAATTTATTACCATCATGTGTCACTTGCTTAAGGGTTTTTTGCCCAAATTTCAAATTCCAATTTGCAATATAATTGCATATTAGTTATTCACAATTACCACATTGTTGACTTGTTTGATTTGACTAATGTGTCCACATGTTGGCTTGGCTAATGTGGTTACTTTGGTTTACATGTTTATTAATTAATGTTAGTTCTTAGGGGAAAAAAATCTTTTGTAATTCATCTTGAATTTTTTTATAATATGCATAGGCACATGATTGGCTTGAAGGAATTAACCCTTGCCAATGAAGAAATTAAACATTTAGGGTATAAGGCATCAAAGTATATATAGGTAAATCCACGTGTTCACCCCAATTTAATTTGTAATATAATATATGCATTATTTTTTACTTCGCTTCAAGAATAGACTTTCACTTTCAATGAATTCTTTGGTCTAACAAGTTTGTATGGTAACATGATGTTTTGATGCAATGGAAAACTAGTTTTAAAATAATTGAGGAAAAATCACAAAATAGTAAAAACATGGTACTTAGATAGTGGCAACCTAGTGGCACATTTAATTGTATCAATGGGAGTATGAGTTAACAATTAAGTATAAATAAGTTAAAAGTGTCATATCTAATGAGTGGTGAAAATGCATATACATGGCATGATCATATGCATCAAGGCCCTACATTAGTTACAAAATAATTGTTGATTGGGTGTTACATTTACATTAATTGTGATGTAGTTGTCACATGTTGCTAAAATACAATTTGCAAATAAAATGAAACATGGCTGACTACAATTGTATCTATGGAGTGTACATTCTACTATGTAGATCTCCATCTTGCAATTAACTTGCAACTTTAATACAACTCCTTGATTTTCTAACGAGACCTTTTATTTATTAATTCCCCATATTTTCATGGGACACTTGTAGTGTAGTTGTTTATTAGCTGTTTTGGAACTTTAGTTATAAGGTCGTTTAGTTGTCATGGACATGACTTTTAATAGTGCAAGTTTAGTTTAACCATGATTCAATTTAGCCAAAATCGTTGTCAAGATATATATTTAACCGAGGTTTAACTAAATTTTTGTTTCACCAAAGTTTATCCAA
>Ga0116228_10002244_pt1 | contig 16632 bp, 11 predicted proteins | sample S1TSphfallax_2_FD_89694 | JGI IMG/M metagenome (GOLD analysis project Ga0116228, IMG submission 89694) | Host-associated microbial communities from peat moss isolated from Minnesota, USA - S1T2_Fc - Sphagnum fallax MG | ecosystem: Host-associated > Plants > Peat moss > Unclassified | place...
TCGCAAGCCAAATGCTAGGGTTGCGACACTCTCCCCCACTAGAAGAAGAGGTCAATGTCCTCATTGACACTTAGAGTTTTCCTCTCACACAATTGCACTCCCGGGTCTACTATTCGGCCCGCACCTTGCAGCCCCCTTGCCTTGGTCGCGAGCCAAATGCTAGGGTTGCGACATGGCATGTCATTTGCACACACGTATTTCAGGGAGATTTTTGGCTTTTAGGTTCCTGAGTCAAATTGGCACTTTGACTCACGACCCTTCTTTTGACCATAACTTGTGTTTTAAGTACTCAAATGGGTCATGCAAGCCCATTTAAGACATCTATGTTTCAAGAAATTTCCAATGGTTTAAGGAACTTTTTAATGCAATGAGTTTTGACCCCTGAAATATCTTTTTGAAGATTCGAGATTCCATAGGGATTCTAGCTCCCAAAGTGGGAATCCACTTGGGAGTGTGTGGGGTTCATTCCCTCACACTCTCGAAAGTGAAAATGTGACTCCTGGGTTGCACTCTCAGCCCACACCTTTCCATGCCTTTGCCTTGGTCACGAGCCCAAAGTTAAGGTCGTGACAACAGAAGTGCAAGTGATGGTAGAAACACAACAAAGGGCGATGGAGATGGAAAGGTGTGAATTGAAAGTTGAGGCAAAGAAAAGACACAATCATGTACAAAATTACACTTTTGGAGAAAGATATTAAAATTTCAAATCCTGAGCGATTCATGTGGACATAGACAAAACAAAATTATGAAAGGCATGTTGAGCAGATGGAGAACTAGAATGATATTGTTGAGGAAAAAAACTGGGCTTCTGTGTGCGAAAGGGTATGTAGAAGAATTGAAAGGGCAAGTTAGTAAATCACTAGTAATTTAGGGATTACATAGTTGTAAACTTGCATTTGCAATTTTTTTTACAAATAAATGGAATGCAAAAAGTCTAGGTTTGCCATATTGTCAAATATCCTACCATTTTATTTGTCATTTATTAAAAGGATAAAGTACAATATTTTAGCAACAAGAATGTTATTACATTAGTGAGATAGAAAAAGGGCAAAAGGTAAATTGGGCACATATTATATTCAATAGTCTATGTAGTGAGTTGAATCGGTGGCATAAGTATGTTAAAAAGAATAAGGGGGATAAAAAAGATACCTATCAATCTACCTTGGTATTGGCAAAATTCTTTTAATATTTGTTTGTGCATCAAATGGAAAATCCATAGAAACCATCAGCCAAGGTTAAAAAGAACTAGGGAGGTAATGCAAACAACACTAAAAAATAAAAAGAAGGTTGTAGCAAACTCTACAATAAGTGCTTTTAAAATGAAGAACAAAGTTGAGGAAAGAGGAGTCTTAGGTTCAATAGTGAAAAAGGAACAAGAGACCACATAAGTAAGGGCACAAAAGATGATAAGGGGTAGAGTGTAACCATTTGCAATGTTAATAATGGTACATGTAGTGCCAATAGTGGTACAAGTAACCATATAGACTATAGAGATACCTTAGATGACATCTCCACAAAAGGGACAACTGAGGGAGCTAAAGCAAGAGGTACCATAGATAACATCTCCACAAGAAAAATAGTTGTGGGAATAGAGCCAAAAAGTTAAAAGGGAACATGACATAAGGTTTCCAAAGGGTGTGGAGCATCTGCACTTTGACAACGTATATGAAGATTGGATGGAGACCACTATAAGTCCATAACATTTCCAACATTTACAACATCATTTGCAACATCAACAATAATAACAACAACATACACAAGAAGGTTTACATGCTACTAGATTGTAGATGGAGAGAGTGGAGACACACCTTTCTTTCTAGTGTTCGGACCATTAAAAATATAGGTACCAGGTAGTATACTAGGATATGCAAAGGGATTTCCATTTGAATTTGAATTGGGGAGCAAATTGGTGCAAGAGATGGGATCATCTATAGAAGGATCCAAAAATCTTACCACAAACAAATACACCAAAGTCTATGTTTTGACATATAAAAAATTGGTGAATTTAAAATATGTATTTTTGCTATAATCTAAAGAACTTAGAAGAAAGACAATAAAAGAAAAGAAAGAGAAGTTGTTGGAGGAAAAGAAAGAGTACTAGAGGAATTTGCAACACTTGCAAATACATTTGGAGATTGCACAAGAACAAAAGAAGAGTATGGACCCAGCTAATGTCAAGAAAAGACTAGAGGATTATGAACAAATGTTGTAGTATTATACCTTGATGAAGATGAAGAACAAGATGAAGGATTATGAGGTAGACTTTAAGGAATGGTGGGAGGTTGCAAAAGAATATTTTTTAAAGGAGTTGGAGAAGAATTTGGCTTAACATATAACTGATGAAAGAATTATGAAGTACAAGTTGGAAGTTTATCAAAATAATTTTCCAAATTTTATATGTGGTAGTCCAACAAATACAAAAATATTGGGCTAGGATGAGGACGCTAAAGTAGGGCCTAGTGGAATAGCTCAAGAGGAGGAAATGCAAATTGAGGAACCAAAAGAGTTCAAAAGTGGAGTAGCTCAGAAGGAGGAGATACAGATAGAGAAACCACAAGACCTCAGAAAAGGGGGTTAAGAAGATAAATAACCATAGAGAACTCAAGAACAAGGACAAGTTGAAACTATTCCAACAACAAAAGAAGAGGTATCTAAAATATAGCCTTTAAGAATATAACCACATACTAAATTAAGGAGGTCAGAAATGTAGAAACAAAAATACAAGTCAGAATTGTAGAGCTAGAGGTGGGTATAAAACCATTAGTTGTTGTATAGGTTGAGACTACAAAGATTGTAATAGAGGAGACAAAGGTTCAAAAGAATATAAAGCATTTTCATTTCATCTTTTGTCATTTTACAAGGATTTTAGGGATGTAAGCCAAAGTATAGAGGCGGTAATGTTAAGGGGGTAGGATGAGTACATGGTTTGGATAAACAAGGAATTTGGATAGGGACTAATCACCAAACATTGTTTGTTTGAATTTTGAATTCTTATTATTTTTGGATCATGGTGATGTGACTTGGGATTGCCCAAAGGGGAAATTTTTAGGAAGAAGGAGAATTCTTAGACACACAATTTTGGGAAAAAGTAGGAGCTATAAATACTTTGTAGTAAAAAACCACTAATTTCATTTTTGAAATACCACAAATTTGTTTTGTTGTTTTGGATTTTATTTCAATAAAACATAGAATTATGTTGTAAATCTAATGGAGTTTTCAATAAAACAAAGAAGTACAAACTTCTGTAGTGATTTCTATTTTCATATTGTTGTGTGAATTTTCTGTAATATTAGAAATGATGAAATGAATTGTAATTTTGTTTTTAATGTATTTTTAAATGCAATTTTTGGTTATATGAAATATCCATGAATCCAATGTTTCAATGAATGGTAAAGTTAAGTGTGTTAAGATTCAAGGTAGAAATGGTGAATGTATGCATATGAGTACAAATATGTTGTTACAGTAGAGTGGAATAATTTGGTAGGAATTAAATTCACTTCTACCAAATGTATTTTAATTTATGATAATTTATGATACACCTAAAATTGAACGTTATTAATTGAAGGACATGTGGTGTATTGGTTTAGGAATGATTTTTTTAAAGTGGAAGGATTTGTGAAATATGAATCTAATACACAACATTTTACCATTTATTCACCTTCATTAACAATCCACTTCTTCAAATGACAACTTGTGTAAAGTTTTTTTTGTTAGATTTTGCAAGGTTAAAGATGGATGAAAAATGAAATTAGTGGGATATTTTCTTCATTTTCATTATTTTATTAATTTTTACACTTTTTCATATTATCCAATTTCCTTGACTAGGTTCATACATGTTGTGCAACATTTTGAAATTCATGTATTGTACCATTTCCTTGGATTGTTTAAATATGTGTGAGTCCATCCATTGTCCAACTCAAATGTGTTTATCCATTGTCCCACTTTTGGAATTGTTGAAGTTCCTCAACTTTTTTCATTGTCCCACTTCCTAAATTATCCAAGTTGCACAATTTCATCAGTTCTCCAACTTTCTTTTAATAATTCCATTGCCCCTTTCCATTGAATTTTAAAGGTTCATCCATTGTTTAACTTCCCAAGGTTTATCCATTAATGTTCAATTTCTTTAGACACTACTACAAATCATGATTTTTTTCTATTGGAAATTTTGACCAAAAGTATCCCTATAGGACATTGGTCAAAAAAACCACTCAATCATTTTGATAAAGTCGTTTTTGAACCCTTGACCTCTTTGGCCACATGTACTTACCAAGTCTTTAACCAAAACACCACACTTTTATGTTGTGAAATTTGTGAAACTTTATTATTAACATGTTCCATTTCAAATCTTTTCCAACATTCAAAGTTTGAAATGTATTTTCTTCTTCATGTTTTATTCAAATAAAACAAATAAATATATATTTTCAAGATCTTTCAAATATCTATTCATTGATGTTCACAATAATGTATAAAGTTTTTAACGATTTGTGAAAAACTTTCTTAAGATTGAATTGTGTTCACAAATTCAACATATTTTTCCTTCAAGTTTTATAGTTGTGTGTACATGTAAACTTAGTAATAACTATTGAGTAAGAACCAATAAAGATTAGGTAGTACAATTAGTATGTAGTAGCTCTAAAAACTAGGTAGTAGCTAGGTAATATATGGTATCTAATTAATAGACCTACCTAGCTACTTAAATAATAACTAGTATCTAGTTAGTAAACCTAAATATATTTTAACTACCTAGTAAATTAGTAAGTAGTTAGGGAGGTAAGTATAGGTAGGTAGGTATAAGTTGGTATGTAAATAGACCTAAGGTAAGTAAATAGGTTTAGGTGGGCAGGTATGTAAGTAGGTTGTTAGGGTATGTAAAGAGTTTAGGATGTACGAAGATTGTTAAGGTGACTAAGTAGATAGGTAAGTAGGTAGGTTGGCTAGCTAATTGTTTAAGGTAGGTATATAAATAAGGTAAATAAGTATAAGTGGGTAGGTATGTAGGTAGGTAGGTAGGTAGGTAGGTGATAGGGTAGGTATATTTGACCTATTTAATTAACCTAGAACTAGGCCTTTAAGCAATTAAATACCTTGTTAAACTTAGTTTGGCTACCTAGCTTAAACTATTAAGTTAGGTAAATAGTAAGTACTTAAGTTTTATTAATAAAATATAAATTATGTTAAGTATGTAACCTAGGCTTAATTAATAAACTAGTAGTTAGTTTATTATGTATGTTAAGTATGTAGGTAGCCTTGACCTAGCCCTACTTAATTAATGTCAAATCAATATGTTCAATTTAATTAAGGCATGGTCATTTTGACTAACCTTTTTCTTTTGTTTGTCCCTTTTGACTAGATGACCAATTGACACCTAGCCAAAAATGTTACTTTAGTCAAATGTAGTAGTAAAAAGTAACACGTCTTTCATGCCCCAACCACTAGTCAAGATGGACATGGTGAAAACAAACATTTTGGTCAAGTTGGACCTTCTAAAAGGTCATGATTTGTAGTAGTGAAATTGTCCCATTTCCTTGAATCCATCCCTTTTTTAATTTCCTTGAATTTTTTGAAAATTTCAAATTCATTGATTGTCCAACTACTTGAAATTGTTTACCTTCCCTTAGGTTCATCCATTTCCATGAAAAATTTGTAAAAATATTTTATGGGATCTATTTGTGAATGATTATCCAACTACTTCAAACCATTAGTTTCCTTAGCTTTATCCATTTCCTAAAAAATCCAATACATTTTTCATAAGCCAACATCAGATATTGACAAAAGGAGTGAATTGATTGGAAGGTGGTTTCAATTAAATTTGAACCTTATTCCTTTTTGTCAAAAGATTGATAAATTCAAAATTAATGCACTACATCAATTGTTATTCAAAATTATTTTATTTCATAAATAATAAAATATTTAGAGCTTATCACAAATTAAATTGAGTACATTGAGGAATAACTTTTAATGTGTGTGTGAGTGAAAATCCTTTAATGTGTATCACTTACCTTCTTTTACAAAGTCCTTTTCCCTATGTTTTGATCAACATCAATATTAATGAATCAAAAAATGTCACATATTTTACAATACAATATCTTAGACCGCCATAATTTTAAATTCCATCAATATCATTCACTTTGTGTCTTGAGTATATTAAAATTGGACTAAGTAAAGGAATACAAAAAAAGATGATGTTGTGATATAATTTTGGCACACCTTAAAGAATTTGGACTTGGGCAGCAAATTTAATGGGCATGGTGAAGTTTGTGTGCCATTTGCAATCGACATTCAATTCATTTGAAAGTTTATAACATTTATTTCATGCTTACCAATGAGAATGATTATCACCTTTACATGATAATAATTGACATTGTAATAAAATAGAATCTAAACCATTTAATGCCATTTAAAATTTGAATTAAATACTTGACAAAAACACATTTTATAAGGATGTTTCAACTATAAACTAATGGCACTATTTTCTTACACACTTTCCATAACTTAAAAAATTATTGACTCATATGCATGACATCTTGTAATTTTAAAATTATTTATCCAATTTGCAAATACAAAATCTCTATTACAAGCCAAAGTATTGTAAACATTTGAGAGTTTCATGATAAATTTTAACAAAATCTTCATGTTTGCATGTGTTTGATCTCAATGGGCCAAAAGGAGTAATATATATTATGATTGGCCAATGGTTCCAAAATAATAAGTTATACCTTTTTTGGACAAACACATATATGTAAAAACAGTTCATGAAAATTTGCATAATTCATTAAGTGATAGTAACAAAACATTTGGGTACAATAATGTGTTAAAGTTTCCCATTCCTATAAAATTATTCAATCTAAATATGCCAACCTTGGGATTAATGAACTATGTTTATATGTAGACAAAATTGTCAATCAAATAACCTAATAATTTTACACTTTGTTAATATTGCACCCCTAACTTGGGCTTTTGAAAATATACCAATAAAGATCAAGTGTGTTATGTGAAAATTGTATACATGAGTCCCTTTTCATAGAATTAAAAAACTGTATGACTTCAAATACATTATAACCCACAAGGGTGCACTAATGATCAGGAAAGAAAACTACATTATGACATCCATTTATCTAATATGAATATTTTAATTTACAATTTTTTTCTCGACAAACTTGTGGGGTGCACTAATGATTAGTTGATGCAATAAAATTGTTCATAGAACTGAATTTTGTTTATTATTTCATATATGTCATGATTCCTAAACAGATATTATATTGTTTAAGATTATAAAAAAATTGTAGTTAACACATGGACATTAGTTGTGGTCATAACCTTGGGTTTTGGGACCAATGCATAAGACAAGCAAGGAAATTGCCTTCCTTGGGTTGAAAGCAAAGCCTAAAGTTTGGCAAGAGTCAAAGAAAGTGAATTTTTTAGTCAGACAAAATGGAGGTGTGTGAGAATCAAAAGAAACTATTCCCAAAACTCTAAAAAATGCACAAATGACACAACCATCAATAATATTACATTTTAAGATGCTATTATAATAATATTGTCCAAAAGTTGGTAAAACTATGCAATGGAATTATGAAACATGCAACTTGTTAATTATTATGACATTTGAAGGAAATTAACTCAGTTGTAAATTGTGATGAAACAGAAAAAAATGTATATGACCAAGAATATGATATGCTACCGAAATATTTTACATGTAGCCATAATTTTAATACATGTGCATTGTGACCAATAATTTTGTATATATGGATTGAAAATATAATGCATGCAACCAAAAAGACATTAAATTACATGTGACTTAAAATACATTTCATTCAAGTAAAACTTATGATCAAAAATATAATACATGTGTCCCCAAACAAGAAAAGTGAATTGTTTCACTATGTGAACATTGTGCCTCAAACATTGGTCTCATGTTTGCACTAATTCATAGACTAATGCATTTGTCGTAACATAGATGTGATGGTAGACAAGAAATTGTCTTAGGACATTGGTTTGAACAACTTTATCTACCATAACATGGCCATTGTGTTACCCTTTATGGAAAGGCATGAGGTGGACACACTAGGAATAACCTCGAGGAATGATAAAAATAATAAAATTGGTCAAACTATTTTTATAAATGATTTTTATAATTATATCTTTCATGTTTATTCATTGCATGCCAAAGTATATGATTTTAAATGTTCATTGAAATTAAAAAAGCTTTCAAACTTGTGTTCTTGATGAAAATGTTCAAGGAATCAAATGAGGGAGCTACTCCAATGGCTAAGGGGTATGGTTTCATGAGCTACTAAACTAATAGGTTGGGAGTTCAAAATTGGACACTCTTTTCTTCATGCTCTATGAAGACATTTAAATACCCCAAGGGTTAGGGTTGATGTTGTGTCACTAAAATTATCAATTAATTTATTTTTTAAGGAAAACAAGCATTGTTACATGTTTGAAACTTTTCTAAATGTAATGATTATGAACATCAAAAAATATATATTTAAATTTTAAAAATAAGTTTCAAAATCTATATGACTTTACTATGTATTTATTAATTTATTAAATAAAAAATTTAAATATTTCTTATATTAATTTTTTTTTCAATGTGTGTAATTAAATGAAAATGTGATGTTCCTAATGAGTCCACCCTTGAGTACTTATGCCTTACATAATTGTTAAATAAATGGTAAATATTAATTTGCTTCCACAACTTCATGGGATGATTAACTATGGTAAGAGTGAGTAGCCATAATCATAGCAAGGTATGTTGAATAACCCCTTCTCAGGAGGGTATCAAATCCCTGTTAAAGAGGATATCCTTGATTGTTATCATTGTTGCCATGATTGTTAGTGTTGGGTGAATAGTAGGAATGGCACCAAACCCTCACTGGTTCTCAAGGTGATTCTTTACATGTAAGGTGAAGGCCAAGGGTCAGGACATTAACAAAATAAGGGTGTGTGAGCTGAGAGTCAAGCACAACCCCAATTTATGTTTTTTGTAAATCTTGCTTGAAAATAAAACACACATGCCTTGAAAACAGAATGCCTGCTCATGGTGCGGAGGACTAATTGCACACTATTTCATGCCCTCGAGTTACACTACACAAATTCTAAGAGATTTTTATATGTAGGTTAGAGCCTAGGGGTGAGGGCATTACTAAAATAAGGGTGTGCGAGGGGAGCTTAATAGAAGTCTGATTTAGGTAATGCCTTTGCCTGTGAGCTTTGAGGGTTTGGAATTATTTGGAATTTGAGGTTCTTTGATTCTATTCTTTTTCTCAAAATAACACACATGTTAGACAAGGATTGGTTATAATAACATTGACTCCTTTTATCACAGTTCAACCTCAAGTAGCCTTGTATCATGTATTTGTAATAGTAACCCAATAGAATTTGATTTTCAACAATTTTGACAAATATCAATAATTTTAAAAAACCTTTAAATTTGTGATGGCATAGAACAATGGCATCACTAGTTTCCCTTCACAGCATTGTGTCCATGGGTTGATGGAAATCAGGATCATGATCCATGTATTTGGGGAAAAAGCTTCTCAACCTCTTTTGGCATTAACAAGAATTGTCTCACTTAATTAATTCCTTTGACAATCTCCATGATAGTATTGCATGCAATCCAAGACAAAGATTATTTTGTACAAAAGGTTTCTCTGAGAAACATATATGACCATTGTAAAATATGTAAAAGTACGTATATGATGCAGTCTACTGAACAAAATTAGCTCCTTAAAAATTGACTACAAGAAAACTCTGGCAGAAGATAAACTTACTTTGTAATACTTTGTGAGCTTATGATTCTATGAGATCTTATGGATTATATAATCCATCCAGGTCTAAGTATCTTCCACACACTTCATGGACATTCTAAATTTATACATTATTTCTTAATGTCTTTGATATTAACAAATAAACAGAGCACCATTCTTCAAAGAGCATTGCATTGACTTGACTGTCCTCGAACTTCACAAAAAATCTTGGTAGACCCAAAACTCAAAACCAAATGCACTTCCTAAACAACTATTTTCACAGATTTCAGAGTATGGTAGTAATCCAAAAATCAGAACTGAATGTTTTCATAAATTGCTTTATCTACCTTTTTCATAAACAAGTCTTTGTAGCCCAGAAAATTAGAATAAAATGCTCTTCATATAAACCATTTTATACACCAATTTCACAAACATGTTCTGGCAGTGCAAATAATAAAAACTGAATGGTTTTCATATTGAACCAAACTCTTGTCAATTCATGATGTCTTAATTTCCAATCTCAAATTGTTTGAATGAAAGAAGAAGAACCCGAGATATTTTGTACTCATATGCATTACAATAACTAATATTGTTGTCAAATCACAAAAACTTGTTTTCACAAAGCATAGAATGCACAAACTGTGCAACTTGATAACGAATGTTCAGCTTTGGAATGTAAGAGGGCACAAGGCCAAAAGAAACTCCAATTGCAACAGCAGCAAGAATTCTCCCAATGAACAAAGGTTGAAAGTTTATTGGCCTGGCCTACCAAGGCAAGGATATTGTGTTTAGATTCATTATAGAGTATAGTTGCTTAAGGGATTTTGGCCCCTAGGTAGTAGGTCTGTTTTTATGAGGATTTTTGAAAGATGATATTTTGGCTTGTGTTGAAACTTGAGATTAGTTAGAGTTATGATATCTTGAAGGTTTTTGGTTTCTTTTAGAGGATTTTTTTGAAGATTATATTTCACATGGTGAAATATTTGAATTTTCATAATTCTTCTTTTGCCTTAAGATACTTTTCAAAGTAAATGGCAAGGCCACAGTGTGACACACCCCTTGTTGCTTTTGTATGGTTCCAGCCTAAGAAATGACAAATAGGTAAACATCAGTACATGTAACTAATATTTTCAGATTCAAAGCTTACACTCTATAGAAAGCTACTTATTTATGAAGCTTCATTTCTCATATAGAAGTAACAATTCAAGGCACCCCTTGAGATGTAACCCAACAAGAGATGAACCAAAATTATCAACCATTCTCTTCAAGTTGGAAAAATGGTACGTTGCTTTGATATCATCAAAAGCAAAACCTAGATTTTCCAAGCTTGGCTTTGGGAAGGAGGGGCAGTAAAGGAACCAGTTGATCAAAGGAGGAGGAGAAGCAAAGGACTGCAAGAAAAGGAAGATGGCCTGCCTAGGTCAAGACATATAGATGATCTATATCGTCCATCATTCCTGAAAAATCTTGGATGGCTCCTAACCCTTGGTTTAAACATGCATATAGCAACGTGTCACTTAAACCTAACTAGATGTTATAATATCACTTAAGTGGGAACAAGTGTTGGGTTAGATTTACACAAAGGAGGAGATACTTTTGAACCCTGGGTTCAGGGCAGGGTTAAAAGTGACAAATGTAATCCCTCTTAGTCCCCACCCCCCAGCATTGAATTTTTTAGTGGAAATTTTTTCCCATTTTGCATAATTTGTTTTTTGAAGGAATATTCTGTCACTAATTCTCTGTTGTGTTTAAAAAAAGTTTTCCAAAAAAGAAAAATACGAATTAAAAAAATCTTCACAATTGTCTACAATATGAAAAGGTTATTAAGATTTTCTCCTTTCATATTTTGAATACCGCCAAATTTGGTTAAATATACTTATGGATGATGCCACAAAAGTGAAAAAAAAAGAGCACTGCATCCAAGTTGGTGAGCACGGACCAAAAAATATTGAAAAACTCTTCAAGTGACTGGTTAAAGCCCCATTTGGTGTGTCAATCCCCATCCATTTTTCCCTGCTTCAGATTTCTATGAGCTACCTTTAGGCTTTACTCAGCACATTTAAACAGTGTCGTTTTTCAGTTTTGCGATGTAGCATGAATGGTGATCATCCATAAGACAATTTAGTCAAACTTCCGGATGAAAAGTAAGACAGTAAAATATTTAAAACCACGTTTCCGGATTGTTGGACTGTACTGTGATGGAGAATCTGCAAAATTTTAATATTTCCTCAAATTTTGAGGATCAGAAACACCACATAACACTTTTTTTGCATTTCTACAACAAATCCACCAAATTTAAGGGAGTTAAAAATTTAGGAGCTATTTAGATTTTAATTCAAGTGTGCAGAGAGCTTTGATGCTTTGTCCTTAAGAGAGGGATCTACATGGTCCATTGAGGAAAGCCAAAAGATGTGCCACTTTTGAATGCAGACACATACTCTATGTTATAGCAAGAATCAACATGGTTGCTCTTTCCTCATGATCCAGACTTGCCGGGAGCTGAAAACTATTTGATTTTCATTTTAGCTGCGACCAGAGTTGACATTGATATGGTTGGCTTTAACAATATGTAGGTTGTAGGTTGAGGATTCTGGTCCCACAACTATCCCCAACTTGCATTGGCACGTGCAGTGCGTTTGGTACCCCACTATTTTTTGTTTTACAACCTACTTCCTTGGAGCCCACTAAGGAAAGCTATGTAGCAGTTTTATGTCTAGGTTTTCCTTTTTTCTCTATCCTGGCTTTGGGTTCTTGTTTTCAGCATCTGACCCACTCTTTCCCCAAAAAGATCAGTGTTCCCCAAGTTTTGACAAAGCACATCGGTCAAGGTCTGAAGACAGAGACAAGTGGAGCAACAACTATGGAACAAGGAATTGATCTTGTGTCTGCTGACCAGGATGAGTTCATGAATTTAAGCATTGACTCAGGTCTTTGAGTTGTGTGTAAATAATGGGTCAGATCCCCCCAACCAAAAATCAGTTAGTCGGCACTCAGGGCACTCAGCACTTTGCCCTTGGAAAACTTGTTGGAGACCAAGAACATAATTGGGGGTTCAATACACCACCATGGCCTCTACACTGAGGTTCATTTGGGTAGTGGGTTTCCGTAGGGAAACAGGCACGGAAGGTACACCTCAGCAATACCTGGTGAACTTCTATGCCTTCATCTACAGGATTTTGGAACTGACTAGAGCATGCCGAATGACACCCCTGTTTCATTTACCACATCCACCGAGGAGTGTTGAGTGTGTATATGGTTTTAAACATACTCATCATTTAAGTGTACGAAGTAGTAAACTTATTTACAGTGTAAGTGTGTAACCTTTCATCCACATTCATGTAAGTGGATGTGCTTAACCTTGAAGGTGTAAGTCTACTCACACGAATAGGATTCACAACAAGTGTAACTAATGCTTTCATATCTATTTTTGAAAGGATGTAAAATGTCTTCAAAATGACATAATCATATACAATAATTATTCACACATTTATATAATAATATAACATGAATATTTTTAGCCATCGTAAAAAATCTTTGTATATTTTCTCTTATGAATTTGAACCAAGTGTTTGTAGTTTGTAATGACTTTGTGCATGCCAAACATGGTTTTCATTATCTGAAACTTGATTTAGTATTGAAATTTTTGTTGATATATTTTTATAACTAAATTTGAATATGCTTGATATTTTTTTAGTCATGCACAATCACATTCCTTCTTTCATCCCTCCTCACACTTTCAATTAAAAATTCAAACAAATATATGATGCCAAAATTCATTACAAACATAAAATTTTAATTAAAAATTTCTAGGTGGTTTAAATATATGAATATTGATCATGTGAATAATAATAAGATGGGATGGATTAAAACTCCTTCACATACTGCCCCTTAAATAATACCTTCTCTGATGGAATGAAAAATAAAAAACAAATAGTGTTCCCTCGTGATTGTTTTACACAATAGGTATATGTGGATTTAAACTTGCCCTTCCAACATTGAATAATTACTCCCCCATCCCAAACCACCCATAAATATGTAAAAATGAGAAAATGAGAAAATCTCACCATTTAGGCTAATCAAATTATGATTGGCCTATGGAAAATAATCATTCCATTTCATTCACTCTTGGAAGGCGATATTAATCTAGGCAATTTACTGACCCATAATAATTTCACATTATTTGATTGCAACACCTCATCCCAAAGATATTACATGCCATTTTATTGTTTCCACTAAGCATGCTCTAAGCTACTTCAAGAACTTTTAGATTTGTGGCCCAACAAAAAGTTACTCATCTTGAAGGTTTAATTTGGATAATTGATGGGGTCCAACAACCAATTTATTCCTAGACTTGAAATTCAAACAACAATTTATTCTATTATAATTTGGCTAACAAATTTATGTTAAAATTCATAATCATGTAAAATATCAGGTGTCATCTTGATAAATTTTGTTCTTGTTATTGGATGACTTTATTAATGAGTCCACAATTTATGGACTTTCCTATTTTATGGAGATTATAGTTCAACATCCAAAGATCAAAGTGTAGAATAGGATATAACACCCTTTCTTTTGACCTTCTAAGAAGGTGTGATATCCACTTAATCAATCACATTGTGTGCAAACAACAATAACCAAACATGTTACACAAATATAATGAATACCCTTTGGGCAATGTAGATACTACAATAATAATGATACACCTTGGGTTTCGTCAAATAGTACTCGGGTAAAAAACCAATTGATTTTTGGTTTTGTAATGAAATGTAAACTCAAGGTGAATTCTTTAATTTTGACAAAAAAAGAGGGCATGAGAGTCTTTAGGATTGGACTAGGATGAATTCATAAGCAAGAATTCAGGATGAAATCAATTTGTATAAATCAAGCAAAAACATTGGTTATTATCAATTGGAACCAAAATGGTACATGGATGAGACACATGCAACCCAATTCACAAAACACACTATGGCCTACATTTGTGATGAACTGCACACGTTTCTCAATGGCACACATTTTGATTAACAATAGGGACAAAAATCCTAAATTTATATACCTTTTGTGGGAGTCCCAAAAAAATTCAATTTGGCCAAATGGGTGTATGCAAGGTATGGTGGTCCATTTTAAACAAATACACCACTCCTTATGAGTCCATAAAAAAATATGTTAATACATGGTTACTTTCTAAAATCTCAATAGTGCAATATTTGATTATTAAATGTTCACCCACCTATGAATCCTCCCAAACCTAGGTCAAAACTTACATGAAAAGTTGTTGATGTTAGTTGTTATGGTGAAAACATTTGAAAGTCCTAAAAGAAAATCTCATAAAGTTCACATGAACAAAGGCCCAAAAATATGCTTTAAAAATTAAAATTTTGAGAAAAATACTTCATTTCAAAAGAACTTTTGAAAATAAGATCCAATTTTGACCCTTCAAAAGTTTATGTCTTATTTGGCTAAGGATTTTTAAAAAGGATTTTATATTTGAATTTTTTATTTCATTCCTCTATATAGGGTGCAAGCATGCTAAAGTAGGCCAATCTATGATCCTTGTTTTAATGAATATAGTAGCCATAAAGTAGATATTAATATAAAAAAACCTTTGAAATATTTTTTGGTTTAATGATCAATATGGGGATGTTCTTTGAATTTAATGTAATAATGTTTTATTTTATGTTTTTAGTATGCATCTAACTAGTAGACTTTTGAAAATCCAAGTAGGTGTCCCAAAATAGTTTCAAATAAATGAAAGTAGGATTTTAATTAAATTTTTTACAACTTTAAGTTGATGGCACACTAACATTTGTTAATTAGTTTAAACTTTTGCATAATAAAAACCATATTAGTTTACCAAATGTCTAACTTAAGAGTAAGTTCCAAGGTAAATTTTGTATTATATTCAAAAATAAATCATAGATACTCTCGTAATCAAATTAGTAATCTAAAACCAATAACCAATTGAGAAATGACAACCTATATATATTCCATATATGCATTTAAACACATTGCACATTATCGAATTCCTCATTGTGAAGCCAAAAGTTAGTTTGCCATATCGTGCATTTACCTAAGTTATGAGTCTTGAAAACTTTCAAGCTCAAAACACTTGCAAAGTTGTAACCCTTAGAAAGACTTTTCACTACAAGAGACTGTCGTTTTTCTCAAAACAAAAAGTAACAAGTCACATGTGCGAATTAAACTTTGTGTTATCATCCATTACAATGCATATTATGTGATGTTTGTTGTGACATATATTACATTATAATGGTAACTTGACATTAGGTAATGGCACATATGTTTTTTTGTACTTCAATGCCATGCCCACTTTCATACCATATTGCTTCCTTAAAACACACCTACACATTCACAATCATGCCAATTGATTCCAGCACACACCAAAAAAATCCAACAACCTCATGGAAACCCTATCTTTCCTCACAATCATCATCAATTCCCAAAGCATAAACTCTTTTATTAAACATCTTGTTCATTTACAAAGGTAATGTGCAACAAAAGTCTATTTTCAACAACCTAAATAGTAGTAATGCACAAAAACACAAAATATAATTTACTTCCTTGTTCAAATTGTTGTGTAGACCATCATTTGTTGAACCTTAAATCCCGTCTCCAAGGAACTTTTGTGCATACTTCAAACTAAACATCAAACAAAATAAACCAACACTAAAAGCACCAAGGTCAAATTGCCAAGAAATGAGCCAAAAACCATGTCAAATCATGTCAAATTTTTGTAATGATTATTACATATGGATGTGTAGTGCCATTTTAATGACAAGTAAATCATGGGATGTTGTGCTTAATGAAAAATATGGATGTTGGGAATTATAAATTGAATTAATACATGTTTTAATATTGAGTTTCA
>Ga0116228_10002245_pt1 | contig 16626 bp, 15 predicted proteins | sample S1TSphfallax_2_FD_89694 | JGI IMG/M metagenome (GOLD analysis project Ga0116228, IMG submission 89694) | Host-associated microbial communities from peat moss isolated from Minnesota, USA - S1T2_Fc - Sphagnum fallax MG | ecosystem: Host-associated > Plants > Peat moss > Unclassified | place...
GAATACATTCAACATGGAACAGGTAATTTGTCTTCCATAAGCCTAATATTAAAGAGGAGGCTGAACTTATTCAGTAAGTAGCTAATTTCAAGCAGTTCTATTGCTCCAATTGTTAGCTATACATGAGTTATTGTTACCGATTGCAGTCTGTAAATATGTTATTTGAAGTGAAATAGTCTAGTCCTGAAAAGTCTGTACACATAGTTATTGTTTCCAGTTGCAATCTGCAAATGTGTTATTTGAAGTGAAAAAGGCTAGTCCTGAAAAGTCTTACCAGTTTTCATTTCATTCAAGTGATGTGCACTAATTTATCTGTCTGCCAGAATGCCGACAGTGTAACTCCCATGAAAACCAATCAACCATGTCTGACCTTGACAAAATTTGCATCCATGACCTGCAAGGCAATGTCAAAATATCATTTGCCTCGTATTCCTGATTGTTCAGAATGTTGTGAAAGCATCATCTCTGGTCAAATGTGCTGCTGTTCATACGATTTTGCTGCATACCAGCTTGTGAGCTGAAAAATTGCTGATCAGTCTCTAGTCTCTACCAGTGATGGGTGGGTATTTGATTTTCATAATAACCACTCATTCATGTTTTCAAAAAAAATTCAGAATCAAAGAACCACTGGTCCTGGCATTTCCAAAACCTCAAAGAGCTGCCAGGTTTCATGGAAGAACTAGCAGTTCTCTGGGTGGTTCTTTGCCTTTTTCAATTCTTTGAGAATGGTGATTATATATCAGAATTAGGTATCATGCATGATCAAGTGGGTGTTGATTCCAATCTGGCTTTACTCTCCTGGTTGAATAACAAGACAAGGATGCCAGTTTCTTGAATTTCAAAGATTCCTTGAATTATAAGAAGACATGACACATGAAAGCAAGAGAGTTACTTGATGTGATAACTGGTATGCTTCTGTTTGAAGGAGTGAACATCTTGATTGTAAAGTTATAGAGGCACATTCTTAATTCAAAAATCCTCGACATCTGCAAAAGCCAAACCCCAACAATCCCATCAACTATGTATTGACAATAACTGTCAATTTACCACTTTTATTCATTGCTTTTTGTTGCATATACCAGTTTTCTTTCTCATGGACAGACATTCTTAGTAGAACAAGATTGCAATGAATATGCTCAGTTTGCAATTAAAACCTGGGAGAAAATGGACAACAAAAACGCCACTTCATGTTGTGATTTTATCATATTCATGGGCCTTCTATCTGTATCAGAATCTAATGAGCAGCAAATTGGGAAGGATAGTTACCGTGGTGTGCGACAAAAGCAGGGGATTTTGTTCTCCTCAATAGGGAATTTGTAATCATAAGTAAGCTCCTCACCAGCTGAAATTGCGCGCTTTGAGTAAATCACCACCTTTTTCTGGCCTTCTACTGATATAATCTTTGTGTAACAGTTTGGCTGCACAACATGTAGCAGATGCTTTTCTCATGATTTTCCTTTGTGAATGAAGAAAATGCCAAGAGATAGTGGAGCAAAAATTCATGTTCAAGGATGATCTTGGAGCACCCAACTATGAAACAGCAATACATTGGAAATCCATTAGAAATCCATAATGTTGTAACACAAGGCACAAGGTCCAGGGTACAAGGTTGAGGTTGTAGGGTCTGGAGTTGGCTAATGAGTTCATGGTTAAGAGAAAGTTAAGGCTCACATGGTAGGTGATGTAACAATACAACAAGAAGAAATCATAAAAAGGAGTTGTCATTTGCACATCACCGTTGTGCAGATAACAAACTGAGAGTGATGCAAGAAAAGAGTTTAGAGTTCAGGCTTAGAGGTTACATCACAAGAATGGTTGATGAATCTGGCCAGGCCACCTCGTCTTGTTGCATCCACCTGTATGAAAGAGAAATTCATCTGATTTTCTGAGTCCACTAATAGCAGGATAATCTAGATACTGATCCGACGACTGGCAGCTTATAAAACTCCAGTTTGCTCTTATTTAAGAAGATTGTTGAATTTTTGTGACAATACATACATGTATGGACAGAGAGGTGAGAGAGAGAAAGCACCACAATGTCATCATCAACACGGAACAGATAACTGCTGCCAATTCCCAGGGTTTCATACTGATGTTCACGTAAATCTGAGACCTGCAAATTGTTGACAAAAGAATTGTCCTGCTGCTTTGGGTGTACAACCTTTTTGCATTGATGTGATGTGACATTCATGATGGAGCAGGAAAAATGAAAATGCTATTTCATATCTCAAAGAGGCAACACACAAGAAATGCTTAAACATGAAAAGACCTGAAATCACCACAATTAATCCCCTACTGAGTTTGAAGGGGAGAGAACCTGCCGTCGAACAATCTCACCCACATACTCAATTACAAAGTCCCCCGCATCAATGTGTTCCAGTGCCAGTAATCCCCAGTCATGGATCTTACTATGTTGAAATCTCAGCCGCTTCTTGCGAGCCTATTCACAGTGCCCAAGCATCATGGCACTCTTCAGATGTATCTCAAAACCTTACAGAAACCACCCGATCTGAATATGCAGAAGAAGTTGAGTTTAGTTGAGTTTGGAGTCAAAGAATGCATAACCTTGAGCTGATTGAATTTCAACATATCAGATCCCTCTGCAGCAATAACAAGCTTGCGAAGAGTAGCCCGGTTTGTACGAGCAGACTGAAGGTTGTTCACAATACTTGAGCTGGAGTGCTGCAGGAATGTGAGATTTGTAGGCTCCTTAAACCCCTTGAACAATCTCCGCTTGGCTCCATTACGAGACCACTGACGCCACACCCAACCTTCAATGGAACACCGTGCACATCCTTGTGATCTTGGACCCACCAAAGCCTTTCTTTGGCTCCTCTTTCCCACACTGCCTTTCAGCTCAATACCAGGCCGACATTCAAGACTTGAGCCATGAGTGCTTTCATTTACAAACCCTCCCTCACTGACTGGAAGTGGAGTCATAATCTTCCTGGAGGAACATTTTCTCAGCCATGGTTTGAACTGTTGAACTGCATCCACTTCTCCTCTACTTGTGACTTTGCTGCATTTGACCGCAGTTGAGGATCCCAGTGTCTTCTGTGAAGACCCATGCTGTAGCTTTTGTAGTGACACTGCACTCAAGCCAAGAATGTCCATCATAGCTCTGTCTTTCAGCCTTCCTTCTTGAGCATTATGTCTCATTACTCTCTCAGCTTGCTCTTTTCTTAAGAGAGCATTCTCCTTAGCTGCAGTACTCTTAGATTCATAATTCTGCCTTGAATTTCTCAGCACCCTATTTTTTGCTGTTGAAGGCGTGGCAAGGTTTCTGCCAGACTCCCTGCCTCCTCTGCTCTGAAATTGGGAATTCTTGAGCACACTGACAGAAGTTGGCATCACCTGGTTTCCAAAGCTTGAAGGCATGGCATCATTTCCCCTAGCAGGTGGAATTGGAAGCTTCAAAGAAAGATCAGGGCTAGTGGATATTGAAGTGTCCACAAAACTGCTTGTCTTTGGTGTATCCTTTTCTGCCTCCATATGTTTCTTCCCAGGGATTGTTCTAACCACACAGCCCTTTTTCCTTTCGGCTGTTACACTATCAAGTCTTGAGCTTCCTTGCAATCCAGGTTGCTGCAATGAAGTGGGCAAACAAGTAACTGTTTCTCTTGCCCTACTTGCAAGAGGCTGAAGTCTGCGCTTTTTCAGCAGTGGTGCACTTTGGTCATCTACCTTCAGACCCTCCACTGTAGCTTCTATGCATGAGCGGTTTCTGATCTTTGTGACATTCAAAAATTTCCCTGCACATGTATTTGCCTTTGCTTTCCTTCTGTTGAGCCGCTTAAGCAGTCTGTTGGTGAACATGGCCTCCTCAGTGTTTCCTGCCAAAACTAATGATACTTGATTCTGTGGTTGTTCATGTTCATCAATTGTTCTTGAGTTCTTCAGATGAGAATTCCTCACATTGTTGCTTTTCACATTATGCGGTAGCCTTTCAGAGTGTATGGCTGGATTGGCTCTACTTGTGGCTTGAGAACTGGATCTCTTAAAAATCATGTTTTTAGCTTGCCTGATGCCCATGGGTTGCAGTCTCTCAAACCAAGCCATAGAGTTCCTCTTCTTTCCAGCTATTCTCTCTGCTGAAGTTGGCTTACAGCAGGGAGATGCAGCACACAATGACTGTCTGTTCTTGAACTGGGATCTCTGCTCATGCACAGCTGGGTCTTGAAATGGCGGTGTCCTTCCTCCCAGGGATATGGCAGCAGATTTCACTGGGATCTCCACCTGGAGATGCCTTCTGAAACCTGAGCAGAAACCACAATAATATAGGAAAGAAAACACTTCAGAATGATGTATTCATTTCACAAGCTCAGTAACTGGGTGTCTAGTAGCCAGCTCTACACAGTGAGAGCAGGAGTTTTTCTCCAGAGAGAATTACCATGTAGTGGCGGAGCTGTTAATCCAGGAGATTTTGAGCTACATGTGCTCATTACACCTGCTGGGCCAAAGCCTGGTGGAGGACTCAATGATAAACTGGGAGTTTGTATTTTTCTTGATGTCATCCATGGAACTCCACCCTACAATGGAATGAACAAATCCATTAGAACAGAACTGCATTGTTACTAGAATCCTTCCTATCTGAGACTCAGGTTTTGTTTGTCATAATGGAGTTTCCAGAAATGGAGGATCTTGACAAAAGGTGCAGTAGGCAGAGAAGTTACCTTGTGTGAAGGTGATGCAGTTGCAACACCACTGAAGCCTGGAGGCATAGACTGAAATGACAGAGATGGAGGCTGATTATATGATATCTGAAAGGGTCTCTGCAAAATGTATAAGACTCAAAAGACTCTTACTACCTTTCAATATCAAATCTTTGTTCCAAAGAAACAACCCATTAGATCTAAACTGATGATCAAATCCAAAAAAGTTCAAGCTATAAATGTTATAAAATTACCAAATACGATTTCTTTCCAAGCAAAGACAGCTCCTTTCTAGTATCCACAGACTTCCTAACCTTGTGAAGAGCAGATGTAGGACCCAAAGGTTAGAGGATTGAAATTCATGCAGAAAAAAATGATGCACACATGTGATGGTTGTCCTCCAATACTTGCCTGCATTGAAGGACTTGCCATGATTCTTTTCTCTGAGTTCAATGATTCAGGTTGCTTGCCCATGATCTGCAGTTGCTGTTGTGAATGAGCCCACTCACGGAGAGGCTGGCTGATGACAGAATCAAGGAAGCCCTTATATGCAGCTTTGATGGTGACTGCATGAAGATGTTGCTGGACATACTCGAGAGCAACAGCTCTGGGACTCTTACCAAGGGAGCTGTTTCCTGTGCTATTTTCACCTCCCTGTTCTGAAAAGCTGTGATTGGTCACCAAGGTCTGCTCAAAGATCATGCCCCTTTCAACTAAAACCAACAATTTGTCCAAAGGGAGAGGTGGAATCTGGGCTGGAATGTGGCAGATCTAAGACACAGAAAACAAAGATTATCATGCATGAACTCAGATTGGAGCAAACATTTAAAACTTGCAGATGTTACACAAAATTTCATCGAATTGAGCTGAAGCATTGTGTAGGTGAGATGTGATTAACTGAGATTTTCACAAACTCGGGTTTATCATGAGAATAAAAATAGATGGAAAACACATTGAGAGTCAGCTGTATGAGGGAGGCAGTGACTATGTGCAAACTTTCCTTTCAGTTTATACAGGTTAGTCCTCTGTTTGATGTGGTCTAAAGAGTGGAAAAACATTTGGGTGTTTGGGATGAATGAAGAAAAATTGTATTAACATTATTGCCTACAGGTACTGTAGTACTCAAATTTGCAGAGTTGAGAAAGTGGGCTTCATAGCCCAACAATCACCTTGAGAGAACCATAGAGTTGACCTGCATGGAACCACTGCCATAGCTGCCATGCAGTGAATGGTCCCTTCATGCTGCGATCTGCCCCTTCGTATTCCCACACAGGTTCCATCCATACCTGAAGCAGCATCAAAACCTTCCAAATGCTCAGTGTATGCTCCACAATGCCTGGGAGTTTAAGGTCAAGGTGGATAATTTGAAGTGAAATCAGACCTGGTCATGGACACCTGTGCTGGGGTCAGGTCCTCGCATATCCCCTGCAGGTATTGTCTGTCTGGGTGGCAGATAAGCACCTTGACAAGAGTCTGCATATCCTGTATTCAACACATGGTGCATACCCACCCTTGGTTGTTCCAAGTGCAGCAAGCCTGGAGATGCAGATGTAGTTTTCAAGAACCCTGAGGAGCTCAAAGGAAATGACTGGGTTGTTGATTGTATGACTTGAGAAGTGCCTCCTGGCACTGAGATCACAGGGCAGCCCTCCAGTGAAGTCCCTGGCAATGCAGTCCTGAGTTGTGCTATCCCACTGATGGGCTGCTGTGATTGATCAATGATACATGCAGAGCATGACTCTAGATTTTCAATTACTAGCTTCAGCAGAAATGGTCCTGTGTATACACCTGATTGCACCTGATACATTGGGAGATCACTTGACAAAAACCCAGTTGCCAAAGCTTTTTGTAAATGCTCTAGTTTGTAGGGTCCACTTAAGCTACCATTAACATCATGATAAACCCACCCATTTGCAGCTCCAACAGGCCCTGCACATGCTGCATTCTCTGATTCCACTGTCATTTCTGGTTCAGGCTCATAGGTCCTGCATGATTTGTTTCTCCTCCAAGGCCTGGAAGAGACATTCCGTTGGTTAATTCCACTCACATGTCCTCCATCATCATCATGGTCTCCCTGTCTATCTGCAATACTTCCATGTCTGCAAGTGTCAACATACTTGCAGCTTGACTTTATACTATAATTCAACTCTCTTTTATCAATTGTTTCTTCAATTTGCACTTGCAGCTGATGGGTTCTCTTTACTGACATACTGTCAGCATAATCTGAAGCTGAAATGAGTTTCCTATCCCTGGTATGCTGCTGGCCTGTGTGACATGGCTTGAGAACAGAAGAGATGACTGTCCCTTCAGTGCTGCTTTCACCCAAGTGAAGCTCCCCAACAACACAATCATCCTGCTGATTGGCCCTGTCAAACATGGATGGGGGCTCACAAACCCTCCACATGGTTATTGGGCATCCTCCAGTGCATCCAGAGTGCAACAATTCCTCAACAATATCATTCTCTTGCTCATCCAGTCTTGCCTCCAGTGTCTTCTCAGGTGCAAAACATACTCCACTACTTTGCAAGCTCTTACTGAACTCCTCTTCAGGCTTCTTTACAACCAGGGCTTGTGAATCTACATGCATGTCAGGTTTCACGTTCCTCATTGACTTCAATTCTTTACTAAACTCCCTCTCTTGACTGGCTAGATAGGACTCAGGCATGTTTGACGCTTCAAACTTCTTGACCTCCCCTTCTTCAGTTCGAGTCTGATTTCCGCAAGGCTCCAGGACTTGCTTGTTTTCAAGAATGTTGCAGCCTGAAGTTTTTCTACCTTGTGGGTCATCAAATGTGACATGCAAATCTGACAAACCTTCATAGGCAACCTGGATCTGCTCTCTCCTATAAAGTTCAACCATAAAAATTCAGATTAGTTCACTCTCAATGCTCTTTTGACCCTGTGTGAGTTCTTTGCAAATTTTTATGTCATGTTCTCCTTCTCCCACAGACAGGTCTGTGCATTACCCTTATCACAAAAACACTAGCACATCTGCTTTTGTGGAGCTGATCTTGTCCAACAGATGTGATAGTTTGTTAAGCTGGATAACAGAAGTGGTTTACAAGTGGGTAGAGGGGGATAGTTCAAGGAAGCCCTGGGAAACACCTTTGCCCATCCTCATCAGCATCAATATTCTGCCCAAGAACATGACTATGTTCTGGAGCTTCTTCATGATGAAAAACTGGGTGTGAACATTCAAAGCCTCTTTTTCTGTCAAAACCCAAAACCTCTTGATCACTGCTCTTAGTTTCCACATGTCCTTTGGCTCCTTCAGATCTGCCATCGAGGACTTCTTCATTGGATTCTTGTACCCCAATTCCATCTGGATTCACTTCAGTTGCAATCCATTTCTCATCCTCTATATCTCTGCCACCAGTTGTTGGAACATCTGTTTTTCCGAGCTCAAGTTTCTTTGCTTCACCAGCATGGATATCCACCTGCTGTAAAATGCTGAACTCACTGGTAATGCATTTTTTCTTCATGTCCTGCACATTCCCTGTAGTTGCTGCTGTCTCTGACATGTCTTCTGACCTTTGGCACCTTGGATCATTGGAACTGTCAAGATCCATATTACTGCCTGAAACTCTATCATCACATACTTCTTGCTTGATGTCACCTGCCAAATCTGGTACAATGTTCTGAGCTTCATGGATCCAGGTTGCATTGAGCTCCAAACTCCTGCTCTCAGCCTTGGAGTTCTCCAATATTTTGTTAGGAGGGAATAGCAAGTTGGCCTTCTCTTCCCCTGCACTTGCTTGGTCTTTGCAATCATGAGTTTTGGTCTTGATTTCATCTGCTGCAACAGTGTGTTCCATGGCCTACTCCAATGTCACAAAGTGTGCACCATAGAATAATCAGTCAGCATTGTAGCTTCAGCATAGCAATTTACACAGTCTGGTTGCAGACTTAACACTCGCCTAGTCTGTGAATATTTCAGCTCAGTTTCTGCAGGAATACAAGAAAGCCTTAACATACAGCATATGACACAATAAACCCAGGAAAGTTCAGCAAGCTTACAGAACTGAAGCTCTCGACAAGAAAAGTTTACCACAAAAATGACAGGAAACATCCATAAGCTTTTGAGCCAAACTCTCCACAAGAAAGTCCAAAATTTTCATGTACTACATACAAAATGAAGCTACATATATAATCTAATTTTCAACAAACAGACCTTGTGCTTTAAAATGACTCTGACTAAGTTGAAAAAAAACTACAGATCCAAGCATGTTCCAAGCAAATGTAAGGAACAATCTATGAAGACACAAATCCTGTTCCATTTCATCTGTCATGGGTCTTACTGGGTATGTTTCACAGAGGCTGTCTTCAAAGGTATTATCTTGCTGATCTTGTGTTGAGTCATGGCACTTGTCACTTCTTTGCAAAAAGCTGCTGGGTTTGAGGGGTTGTCCCTGTAACCCACACAATGGTTGCTCAAACAGAGATCTGATGGAAGTCTTGTACTCACCTGTTTCCTGTTCAAAATCAGATCTCCACATTGTAATTGGCCTCACTCCTTTCTGGATTTCATCTGTTGGAAATCACCAGAATTATGTACTTACTACTCATGTTCAAAACTAAATTAGATACAGCAATGACAATGACTCATATTAATAAGAAGGGTCACTGAAACAAACAGAAGGAAACAAACCTGCTGTATATGCAGAGAAATTCCGGGACATTCTTCAGTAACCCCTGGTGGAGGTGGCTCCTCTGGATATTGAGAAGTGACAACAGATCCAGTGGGAAGATTATCCCATTGCAGACCTGTTAAAAAGGAGGCAAGGGAGTTATTGAATATCTGCAAATCCAAGAAAGTCCAGTGGAGCTGCAGCAAATTGAAAGTTGGTGAACAATGGAGTCATTAGATGCACCAGTCTAGGCCAAACCCAACCACACGTATTGTACATCTAATAACCTGGAAAGTATAGGCTTGCAAATGAACACCTTCTGTTTTCTGTTCTTGGGCTGCATCTATCAATGTCATCTGTTGGTTTGACTCCAAAGATCTAGTCATAGATGAGCCACACATCTCATGTAAGGCTTTGCCATAAGACAAGTAAATTGGAACACAACAACGAATGTCACCTTGCTGTCATCTTAGTGAGAGGGCAGGTCATTGTGTATTTTAGCCTTAGATCCTCAATCGATTTTGCAGAGGAGCAGTGATTCCTTGTGACAACTGAGAATGTGATGAAAGAGCTATGACATTTGGACTCCCTACCCTGGAAGTCCGGCAAGAACTTGTGTTCTGATCATATGTACAACATCTAGATTGGAGAAGATGGCTATGTGAACATCCAAGCACTTATGAGGTAGTTCAGTCTTACATTGGGAAGTCTTTGTCTGCTGTGTTCCAAGAGCACAGCCCTGCTGCCCAACCAGCTTCATGGTCATTTCCCCCTTGCACCTGCAAAACCTGTCCATGTCCACTTCCAAATCCTTGAACAAAACTTCCACAGGGTGTTTCCAGTGGAAATACTATTCCATCATGCTGTTGCCCTGGATAGAAATTGCAGCTCCTTCCACATTCTCTTCTCGCTCTATCCCTGCTAATTGCTGCAAAGTGCCGCTCCAATGGAGTGGAAGCAAACTCTTCCTGAGGATAGGGAGAGGCACTGTCTGCTTGTGCATCGTCACTGAGACCCCACCTGCTGATAAGGTATTGTGCATGTTCAATCTGCTTCCTCCCCCAATCCTGGTCACACAAGAACCCCCTGAGTCAATAAACTGTTATTGAAGATTGTACCAGCAATTGCTACCAATCAGCTGTGGACTACTTTGCACCCTTGGGATATATTCACAACACAATAACTATCAAACAGTCAATCCAGTGTGACAGTTAGCCACAGAAACAGCTACCATCCAAATACAGATCAATTTCCAAAGTGTAGAACCTGCACAGGAGCTGTTGCATTATGGTATCCAGGGTTCACAACACAGTTCTCATAATCCGTGTTGCTCGGCAGGAAATAGTTTTGCTCCACATAACTTCCCTCGAAAGTATGCTGGAAACCTTGCTGTAACATCAGTGCCTGAAACAGAACCGCCAGAAAGCAATAGATGACCACAAGTTTGTTTGAGGATTCTGACGCAGTTTCTGTGGCCTTTTGCAGCATAGGGATGTTATTCCTTCTACAGTGCAGGAAAACATCACTCTTCAATTATGGACTCAGGAAGTGATGGATTTATCAATAAGGTTCAAAAATCAATAGTGCCTTATCTGGCTCTGGTGGTGCCACTCCAAAGCAGAAACCAAAGATTTGACCTTGGAAATAACAATTTCTCAAGGGACCCATTGACTTCAACATGGAAATCTTCGGTGAGAACAAGGCTCCCCAAAAACCCAAACTGAAAATTATTCCTGTCTTTGATTGCCTAAGCGCACTTTGTGGACTGTACATCAAGACTCCAAATCCTAATGACACAAATTTCCTCTTACACAAGACTTCCACAATTTTTCTCTAGATGATGCACACAACATAAGATTCTGATCAGTGTTGACACTAATGTAGAACCACGTGATTCTGATCAGTTTTGACACCAATGTCAAAACATTCAATTCTGATCAGTTTTGACACCAGTGTAGAAACTGCAATTCTGATCAGTTTTGATGCCAAACATAGGATTCTGATCAGTGTTGATGCCAATATTTTCTTTTCTTCTTAGACCTGAACATCATGTGGACAGAAAAGCTCTCAAACTGAAAAATCCAAATTTCCTCTGCACTTTTGAGTGCAACATCACAACAAAACAGAGAAGAAGCAAAAGATGGTGCTGCATTTTCTTTTGGCCTTACCTCAGGAGCTTGAGTGTAGTAGGGAGGAGGCATAGATGGGGAAGATGGCTGCCACACACACCCGTGCTGCATTTTTCATGCAAGGTTCCTGAAACCCACATCCCAACTCATTTCCTCTCATATCACTTCAGAGTTCTTCACAGCCATGAGCAATGATCATCGATTCAACCAATCTATCATTCATGTATCCAATTTCTCTTCACAATCAATTCATTATTGGCAAAACAAATGCAATGTTTTGGCAAATCCAAAACCCGCCCAAAAAAGAAAAAAAACAGCAAAATTTATTGCTGGAAAAGAAAAAAAAAGTGATTTTGAAAAAGATCCATCAGATGACTCTCACCAAAACAATTTTTTTTTCACACCAAGAATGATTGTAGCAGGCATACAAAACATTGTCATGGTTGTAGGTTTTGTTTCTTACTAGTCCGCAGTTGTAAAATCAAAATGTATCTTCTTCTTCTTGATGGTTGAAAAACTGGAAAGCAGATAATAAGATACGGTGTGGACAATGCGCCAGATCCAAACAGCAACCGAAAACAAAGTACCAGCTCTTCTATAATACTAACAGAGAACCAGACAGAATTGAGACACAAACAACCACCAAGATTGATACGGAAAAGATGGCTTTCTTTTGAGAAAAAGCGTTGTTATTGTTTGCTTGTTGATGATCGAAAACAAAATACCAGCTCTCTTTAGTTCTAACAGAGAACCAGACATAATTGACACAAACAACCACCAAGACTTACTGGGAAAAGAGCAGCAGCAGCAGCAGTTGCTGTTGTTGTTGTTGTTTGGTGATTGATGATCGAGAAAAAAATACCGACTCTTCTTTACTTCTGACAGAGAACCAGACACAATTGACACAAAGATCCACCAAGAAGACTTACTCGGAAGAGATGATTTTCTTTTGAGAAAGAGCGTTGTTGTTGTTGTTGTTGTTGTTTTTTGATCGATGATCGAAAAGGAATGCCGGCTCTTTCTTTAGTTCCGACAGAGAACCGGACAGAATTGAAACAAACAACCACCACCAAGACTTACTTGGAAAAGATGATTTCTTTTGAGAAAGAGCGTTGTTGTTGTTGTTGTTTGTTGAAGATGATGCAAATGTGGCGATCTGTTGTTGCATGCAATCCTGATTCCGGCAGAAAAAGATCAACACAAATCTTGTGGCAAGGTAGAAACACAGACAAAGAAAGAAAGAGACATTAGAGGAAGAAGGGAGAGATCAAGATGTGCAAAAAACTTCGGGAGCGCAAAAAGGTGGTCGAGAGCTTCTTCGCCTCGAACTTCTTCGCGTACACAGTTCCGCGTATACGCAACAGAAACTACGGCTTGGTAGGTAGTATTTGTGGGGTGTATTATTTAGTCTCCTGTACATGGTATAAGTAGAGTTACCATTTTGGTACCTTCGTACGTGTACCATGTACGGATAACAAAAGAATACGCCCCCCGCCCACAAATACTACCTACCAAGCCGTATTTTCTGATACGTACACGGCACTGGTGTAGAGGTACCAGAAAGCCAACTACTCTACGTATACCATGTACAGAAAAAAAGAATACAGCCCCCACAAGTACTACTACTACTACTACCAAGCCAAACGTTTCTGATACCCGTACAACACGGGTGTAGATGTACCAGAAGGCAGCTCTACTTATACCATGTACAGATAAAAGAATACACCCCACAAATACTACCTGCCAGGCCGTAGTTTCTGATACCCGCACAACACAGGTGATACACCAGTGTGGTGCGGGTATCAGAAACTACTACGGTTCTGTAGAATTTGTGGGGCCTATTCTTTCTCTGGGCATGGTATAAGTAGAGTTGCCTTCGGGTACATCTACACCCGTGTTGTACGGGTATCAGAAACTTTTGGCTTCGTAGTAGTAGTAGTACTTGTGGGGGCTGTATTCTTTTTTTCGGTACATGGTATACGTAGAGTAGTTAGCTTTCTGGTACCTCTACACCAGTGCCGTGTACGTATCAGAAAATACGTCTTGGTAGGTAGTATTTGTGGGGGGGGGCGTATTCTTTTGTTATCCGTACATGGTACACGTACCGAGGTACCAAAATGGCAACTCTACTTATACATTGTACAGGAAACAAAATAATACACCCCACAAAATACGTAGAGTAGTTGGCCTTTTGGTACCTCTACACCAGTGTTTGGTGGGTATCAGAACTGACACTTTGATCCCTCCGGATATCACCCCTCTTTTTCGAATTATTTTCCCAAGCATACACCGAATTTGATCACTAGCCAAATTTGGCTACACCATCTTATGGATGATTGCCAAATTGCCACCTTGGCTACTCACAAAATTGAAAAAAAATTGAATGTTACATTGGCATGATTAAATAAAACATCAATTTGGTTTTAAATAACCTTAATGAAACTCCATGGCCAAGGGAAAAGAACTTTGGATTTATCCAAGGTTATATGTATTGTCATTTCAAAAAATATAAAATTAAATTGTAATGTTATTAAAGTATTTAAGGAGAAATAGTCATATAAAGCTGAAGACATATTTATTTTTAATTTTCAAATAGATGAGAAATGTGAATTAAGCTTTTAAAAAATCCAAATTCAGTTGAAAGTTAGGTAAAGATTTATTTTATTTTATTTTCTACTTTTATGATTCATTCTGCTTTTTGAAATTTATGGTAATTTTTATTATCATTATGATCATTTAAAAAATATATGATTTATGTTGTATTTAGCAATTGATGTATTGAAATTCAATTTAGGAATTTAAATTAGATTAATTTAAATCCAATGTCATTAGATATTTTAATTCCAATGAAACAAAATTTCCACAAAATCAATTCATTTTTTCTCTGTCAATTGAAGAGTTGATCATCACTGGTAGTGCACAGCAGCACCAAGCACAAATTGTATTTTAGTCACAAAGGAAAATGCATATGTTTTAGCCAACTTCAAAACAGTACTAGCAACATGTGCACACAAAGTTAAGATGAGGATGATCTAGTCAAGAAAATTTCACAACCATGATTGCAGGTTCTTCTTGAAGCATTGAAATGCAGAGAAAGAAAGTAGTAAAATATAATTGTGAATCAAGGCTTGTGCAAGTTGAAAATTTTCAATGGTTGGATTCCCTTGGAGAAGGGCTTCTGAAATAGCCGCCATCCAACACACACAAACACACACACAATTGAATTCAAGTGCACCAAGACTCTAGGATTCTACCCTTGGAAAAAGATAAGAAACTGATGGGGACCCATAATCAACTACCCCAGAGCTGTTGCACATTCATGAGAATTATGAACTCAAGGCACATTCAGGCACAGATGTAGTTGGGACCTTATCTTTGGACTGCTAGGCTCCATGATGATGACTCCAATGATCTCAATGGCAAGCATTTCACAGATTCCCTGCCAGTTATTAGTTGGGTTGCATCGCCTTTTTTGCTATCCTGTGGGATTGCTCCTTTGATCCAAGAAATGTTAAAAGAACCAGGTACAAATGATTTCTCCACAAGAGAATCCAACATTTGTGCTCCATCTTTCCTGGAATAAGCCACATTCCTGGAGCACACATGGTTGATTCTTTTTGTGCTCCAGCTTGTTGAGTGGATAACAAATTATATGACCATCTAGCAACAGTTGCTCACAATACCACAGGCAGCATTGAAACTATGAACCATTAGAAATAATGTGAGTGCCGAAAACACATATTCTGACCATGTTAGAGACATTTTTGGTAAGACAATGGGACAAAAGGAAAACGGTCTGTTGTTTTGCTGGAAGAAATGAGAGCATGAGTTTTACTAATGCACAAGTAGTCTTTACAGAAGAAGATGGCGAAGAATGAAGGGAATTAGTCACAGCACTCCGACACCCTTGAGGCCAAGAACGATGCCTACGCCGATGATGTGTCCCATGACGCCGCATGCCAAGGTGTCTGTGGCGGTGAAACCGGCGGGATCGCCGGTCTGGAGGCCAGAATCCCTATCCACCAGCTTCAAACCGGCAAGAGCTTTCCTGTTGGCGGAAGGTGCAAGACCAAACCTTCCAGCGAAGAGCATGAGTGTTGTGGACGCAACTATGATCTGTTCGGAGCACGAAGCAACAATATCATCATATGCAGAGAAAGAAGGGCATGTTCGAGTAGATACTCCGCCATTAGAAGACATATACATACAAAAACAAGGAGCATGCATGCATCCACAACGTCCACAGACAAAACAAGAACAATGAAGGATACGGGAAGGACTTACAATGTTCGTGGGAGATCCGATGAAGTCACAGCGAGCACCTAAGGCGCCCTTTCCCTTGACGGATCGTGGAAGCATCGCCTGCATCATGCATCGAGACCAGAATTGTTTAGAAAAGTATGTACTAAAAACAAATCTCCACACAAAAACAAGAAGCAAAAAAAGAGAACACTAGGGACTTCAGGAGGAGACGAAGAGAAAACCTTACCACGCTTTGGACCTTGCTGAAGCTAGTGCTAGCCTTAAGACCTTGAAACTCCTTCGACAAGGGAGCAGCTGCTGCAGTCACATTGACGGAAAGCGCGGCTGAAGCGGCCATTGCTGCTATTAGTTAGTTAGGTCTAAACAATTTTTTTCAAGAAACAACAATGAGCCACTCTGCAAACGCGTGGAGACACAACGGAAAGCCGAACTGCCAAAATTACTGCGAACACAACACACAAATGCAAAAATCGCTTCAAGAAAGTGCGAATTTCTACAGGAGCTTGGCGATGGTCGTGGGGGAGACGAGAGAGCATTTCACGGGCAGACCACAAAACAAATCCGTTTCATTGGGTTTCAGTGGTAGGTATCCTATCCGCTTTGCATTGTTGTGGCATGACATACCCACCGGGCATTCGTGAATTTTTTTTCTTCGGGCAGGGATAGAAGATAGCGTTCTAGGATATCCAATGGTCCAATCACAGGCTGAGTTCCCAATTTCTCACCATCCGAAACCAGGTCCCGATCGATTCCAGGTTCGCAGTTTCCAGGTGTCGTTGTTTTGGGGTCAACCGGTTTTGTCACTTCGATGCGACGCTCTCTTCGCAATTTGCATTGGCTGCCAGGTCCCGATCTTTCTAATTGGCGAAATGAAAAATGAAAAATTTGAAAATAACTGATTTTTGGAGATTCTCAAATCGCCAAAATTGAGAATTAATAATGAAAATCGAATTA
>Ga0116228_10002246_pt1 | contig 16622 bp, 14 predicted proteins | sample S1TSphfallax_2_FD_89694 | JGI IMG/M metagenome (GOLD analysis project Ga0116228, IMG submission 89694) | Host-associated microbial communities from peat moss isolated from Minnesota, USA - S1T2_Fc - Sphagnum fallax MG | ecosystem: Host-associated > Plants > Peat moss > Unclassified | place...
GCATTTTTCTTTCACTAGTAGCATGTGTACTTTCGAGTATAATCACCTCATAGAACCGGGAGTAGAAGGACAAAAAGTTGCCTCACACACAACTAGGTGGGCAAAACATCGCATTTGTTCAAATGTATTTATTTATTTATTTATTTTCGTTTTTCTTTTAAAAAAGATTATAGTTTTTTTAATATGTTCTATAATGAAAATAATTATTTTTTTAAATTGTATTTTTGTTTGATTAGATGCAGGTCCCCCCTTGCCCTGCCCTCCCTTGCCCTGCCCCGCCCGTGCCCCCCCCCCGGCCCATGCTGGCCCCTGTTGGCCCCCGCCACCCATGCTGCCCCCCCCTGCTGGCCCCCCCTGCCCCGTGCTTCACCGGGCTCTCCCTTCTCCCACCCCCCAAAACACTCCACAGGGAACGGGAGCGAATGGGATTACGCCAGAGAGGTAATGAAAGCGAAATGACTTCAAAGAAAAAGAAATAAGTAAAAGATAAGTAAAAGATGGACAGACAGATACACACACACCATGTTTGTAATTATATATATAAGACGAGTAAGTAGACCCATTTACACATGTACATAACGTGGGAGAGTGAGTGACTGTGAACTCACCTTCTCATTTGAGAGAGTGAGTGAGAAATCACCTCCTAATTTGAGTGCGTGAGTGAGTGAAAACTCACCTCCTCATTTTAGTGTGTGTGTGAATGAGAACTCACCTCTCGATTTCAGTGTGTGAGTGAGTGAGAACTCACCTCCTCATTTGTGTATATGAGTGAGAAAGAGACCTCACCTCCCTTCCGCCCTTCCGTCCAATCACACTTCGGACAATCTTCTAGTCAATAGGATATTGGACGGACGAACTGACGAACGGACGAACTGACGGACAGACGAACACACGATTTAGTGCAGAAACCCTAAACCCTAAACCCGGACACACCCAAGAGGATACCGATTACACTGAGTGATACCCTGACATTGAGGGATACCCATTACACTGAGTGATACCCATTACGATTTAGTGCAGAAACCCTAAACCCTGAACCCGGACACACCCAAGAGGATACCCATTACACTGAGTGATACCCTGACATTGAGGGATACCCTGAAACCCATTACACTGAGTGATACCCATTACGGACACACGATTTGGCTGGGAAAGGATCGCCTGACGGACGGACGGACGGACACAATTCTTTTTACATGCATGAGTGGTCGTCGTCCTCCCGTTCCATCATCTTCTTCATCCAGGGATGAGGAACTTGGATGACAGGACAGATGGATGGAAAGGATCGCCACCAATTCTTTTATATAGTTAGATATCTATGTTTGGCAATGTTCATATAATGCATATATCTATGTTTGGCAATGTTCATATAATGCATTTAATTAAATAATATATGATATAAAAATTTGAAAAGTTAGAAAATCCATTATGAAAGGGCAAGGAAAATGAATTTTTTTCTGGCCATTTAGCTGATTTTTTGCATTCACTAAACTTAGAATTTGTGGCCTAAAGTGTCGACAAAATGTGCAAAAAATTCACATGGAAAAAAATGTTAATTTTTATATAAAAACTTATGTACTAATTTTTTACATTTTTAATCTTTTACCAAAATACTTATGCATAATTACATATGCATGTGAAAAATCACCATCACCATGCAAATTATCATAATTTGAATTATCCAATTTTTTCATTTAAATTTATTCCATTTAAATTCCATATTTGGAAGATAATAATAAAAAATTTGGTAAGTTTTGTGTCTAAAAAGGGGTATCCTAATTATGAAATTGCCCTTTCTACAAACTTGAAATAACAACCAAAATGCCTCATGTAACTACTGCCTACTGTTTTTAAACCTTTTATAGATGTTGCCTACCATTTGTAACACCTACAAACCTTTTGTAGTTGTTACCTATTATTGTCTACAACATTTGCAGACCCTTTGTAGCTATTGCCTACCATCTATAGACCTTTTATAGATGTTGTTTACTATATGTATCATCTAGAAACTTTTGCAATTATTGCCTACCATCTCCAACAACTTTTTGCCCTCAGTAAACCTTAAATCCAGTAGCTACTTCATTATTGTTGCCTTCTGGTGGCAACTATCGTGTTGTAATGGAATGCATTTTCTACTCCAAAATTAGAACAAAGAATAGATTATATTCTTACTTTATAAAAGAAAAATAATTAATACATAGGAGTAAGAAAACTTTATATAAACTTAATATGAACTATTTTCCCTTCCTTTATCACATTGTAAATAGAACACACTAAAAAAAACATTAGAATCCATACAACCTTTAACCATTCTCCATTACATAAGGACATATACAATTTTCTCTCATGTTTTTTTTCCTTCTCTCACACAAGAGTGTCACACACAAGCATCCTCATAATTATCTAATGTCTAATGCTTCATGAATAATGAAAACTAATGATCTAGTTTTCTAATTGAAATCCTAAATATCCTCCCAAAAAAAAATAAAAATGTTCACCACACAAAGGTTGAATCGTTATCTTCCTAAATCTTCATATCCTAATCCCTTTCACACATCCAAATTCAAGGAAATCCATCCATCCTTAATCCAGTTGGATTAATTAATTTAGATGGCTTCACCCCTTAGTAAATACAAGACGATAAATAAGATATTTACAACTAGTAATTAAATAATTATTAGGATGCCTTTATAAGTAAACTCAATTAGGATATTATTTATAATACTTAATGTTATTAGAAATAACTCCCAAAATAAATTTTGATTATTTTGCCTTAGGAAGCAAATTCATTATTTTGATGGTATTACCATCAAAAACCACTTTCACTCCATAATTCTCATGTGATTATTTTTCCATTTAATGGTAATTACGATTGAATGATGGTATTATTGTCTTCTAACATCCATGGTGTTTAACCAACATAAGATAATTTTCTACCCATAATAAAAACGCTTGCAAAGTATTGATGGTTTTAAATGAAGTTAGTGTTAGGGGAAGGGGGCAAGAGCCATGGCAACATGGCAATATTCTTCGACATGATGTAACGCAACACTCTATTCAAAATGACGTGGTGAGGGTGAGACCAAAACTAAATGGGTGTTTTGAAAAAGGGTGTCTACCAAGGGGGTTTAAGGATAATTACTAAAGCTTGTGCCCATTAAAAAAATTTCCTCCCAATCATTTGTTAAAAATTGTTGTAGGCACGCCCTAGTCTCATTATAATTAGATGCACCACCATGAGGGGGGAAATGAAGACATCACTTTCGGAATAACATAAAAAAAATGCCATGTAGCCACATTAGAAAGGTCATGGGCCAAATAGTGAAGGGGAAACCAAAATGACATTTGTACCTCATGCTTGAAGACTAAAAGGATGTGGACATACAAGGGGACAAAGAAAAACCAAATGGAAAGCTCGAAAGGGATTTAAAGCCAAAACCCAAGCCCAAACTAGCCACAAAGGAAAAGGGGCAAGACCAAAATCAAAAGGTTGTTATTCACGAACAAACAATTAACTTGATATAATTGGCATTGTTTCTTACGATGGACCATATCATGGTGTGAAAACATTACTCCATAGCTAAAACACGGACAATCACATTGAACAAAAAACCCCAAGGTTAAATCCCATGCTTTCTATGGGAAAAAAAAAACAAAAAAGGTCCAAAAAGACAATAAACTTAAAGGTTAAATTACAAAATCAAAACAAGCTCCTTATGGATGAGGATGATAATCATCTTTTAATTGAATATGATATTGCTTCATCCATGAAGGCAATCGACATCAATTGACAAGCTTACCATGTGGTTGGAAAATAAATTATGTTGTTTGTATGTGCAGAGGAAGAGTATTGTCTTATTATAGAGATGAGATGTACAAATAAGTGGGGTTGTTGCAGAAGAAAAATTGAGATATGGCTACTAATGAACAATAGTTTTCGCATCTTCTTCACCAGGTTCAATGGGTAGAAGAGCGTGATGAAGGAAAATTAGAAAACAACTATTGTTGTCGTTATTATTACTAATGTATGTTGAAATAGTAGAAAGAGTAATGTCAACATAGACTACTAGTGCACCACCTTACACGTATGTGGACGACAATTTCATTGGTTGTGGACTTTCCACAAATGTCACAATTGATGGAAAACGTGTGTTATAGGTGGACAACACAACTAGGATGCTAACATTAGAGGGTGTTTTTGCATCCATGAGTTTGTTGAATCCTAATCAATTGTACCCAATTAACATGCAAAAAGCGCTCTTTTTCACCACCCAATCATCTTACATTATTAATATGATGTTTGGAAGGGATTGGATCTATTTCTACTTCTACCCATATGCTTTCGCAAACTAGGTGGCCGATGTTTTTCTATTATCATTAATAGCCAACCAATTTGTGTTTCTTGATGACTTTCGACCTTTGGACTAGGCCACATTACATTTTTTTCTTTGTTCCAAAAATATGCTATCAATGTGAACTTAAAATATATGATTATAGGTTTCAATTTAGCTCCCAACTTTTATGCTTTCATCAATGTGTTAGAAGTTGTATCAATGCCTTCAAATATTTACTTTCATTATAACACTATTTTGGGTTTTGCAACTAGGCTTCATGATTATGTACTAGTTAGAAAGGACATTCGCGAGTACTGACTATTTAGTTGTTAAACTTGTGTGTCAAAACTCTATAAACGCATGTTCAATTATGAATGACTGTCACCAAAAGAGAGGGGAGAGAGTTAGAGAGAGAGCGATGCACCAACATAGAGGCAACCGGACATGGCGAGCGCCCAGACCTAGATCAGATCTGAGCTCCCTGATCCTCTGACCTGCATCACCATCCCCACCTTAACAATCTACAGAACTCATCAGCATACAACACCTGATTCTTCAACAAGAATGGTCAGCTCAAAATCAAGATCAACACATCGGAACACAGGGAACAGATCTCTGTACTCCGAATCAGATTAACAAAACAAGGATTGTCTCATGTCCGATCTATAATACACACCATCCTGATTGCAACAGGAGCTTTCGGTGAAGAGTGCGAGGTCAGATCCCTCAATGTTCGCTTAGTCCGATGAGCCTCTAAACCACATTCCTTACCCACTGCTCTCACTCTCGACATCTTAGGACCGAGCACCCAGAAACCCAACAGCAACCCTCCGAGATTTCGGACGCGGCCCAACAGCAAACCAAACTCACAACGAATCCCTTCACACAGACAACCCCATCACGCCCACACAACAGATCTGCAGGCACAGACCCCTCCTGCCTCTCATTTTGCATAAAAGCAACGCTTTGCTGACCACAACTCGTATGCAAACGAATCCCCACAGAAGCACGTTCAGCTATCAGATCTCTCCTACCTCTCATACATCTAAGGTTCGAACCCCTTAGAGTTCTCATCAGCCCTCAGCATCACCTTGCTTGCAAATTGCATCAGGAGATTACACAGCCACTTAGCATGATGTTGGCGCAGCGAAAGGAAATCAGCAACTAGCTAAGCAGCTCTGGCACACCAGAGAGAACAACACCAAAACTGACATTCTAGAATCCCCGGCCCAGATCAGCCAAAAACTTCCTCATCAGGAGCACCACCGCCTCAACATTCTGGCCGTTACGTGCTTGGCTTCCCGCTCAAGCTTTCCCATGCACCGTTACAAGTTGCATGTCCCCAAAATCATAAACTTGCAGTCCCCATTACGTCCCCATTTCGGCGGGTTTAATTTATTAAACCCTTAAAACAAAAGATCAGATTCAGAAACCCAAGAGCCGTCACCAGGTCCCCGTTCAACCACCCCGTTACCGGTCACATGATCACATACAAATACAAATCAACCTAACCTAATTTGGTTAGCCTAGGCTACTTAATTTAAGCTAGATGGCCTAGGTTTAAAATATTGTAACATTGACATGTACTTAAAGACATTGCAAAGATTTTTAAAAAAATGTTGTCATAAAAAAATTACATCCATCATTAGACCATAAAATTTTAACACTTATAAAATTAAAAGAATATGTAAATGTTGTAATAACATGAGGTGTGGATGGTGTAAACCTTGATTCAAAAACTTCAACATTAAATAGGCTGTTAAGTTGGGTAGATGTTTATTCACATAAACCTTGAAAACATAAATTCAGCAACATAATATATATATAGAAGTTGGCTCATTATTATGAAACATTGAGAACAAAAGCAAGAACAATGAAACAAAAAAAATGAAAATTACATTCAAAAAATAAATATGATGAACTTTGGAAAGCCACATTCTTCATCTCCACACAAAATGAAGGAGAAAGCAAGATTATAGATGAACAAAATTGTTTAAAAAAAAACACCACTAACTATTGCAAAAGAAATCATAAGAATTAACAGCAAACAAAAGAACACAAAACACATCCAAAACAAACAAACAAAAAATAAAAAAATGATTAGGGACAAAAAAGAAAAAGAAAAGAAGTTGATGTGTTATAAGAAGTTGCACTTTGACAAACTATAACACAAAGTAAAAAGACAATGAGGCATCCCATGCTTCAATGAAATACAAATATATAGAGAATTGGTTGATGGTGGCACTTGTGAAAAAAATTAAAATCATTATGATCTTTCATAACGAACATAACAAAAAGAGAATGCATGTGTTGACAACAAATTTGACTATGTAAAGCACTTGCACCACCACAACAAAAACACAAAACAATAATACAAAAAAAATTCATGCAATGCAACAAAAAATGCACTTTAACAAACTAGAACCCAATTTAATAATAAAGATGATGCATCACGTCTTCAACAAAATGCAACAAAGAGAAAAAAATGTTGTAAGAAACACACATTTCAACAAAATGCAACAAAAAGAAAAAACTAGCCAAAGAAAAACAAACCTGCAGAAGTTGGCTAATTGTTAACATCCTAGTGTGAAGCTCCTCTCTCTCTCTCTCTCTTTTCACTAGTTTCATCCAAAAAGCGGAATTTACATCCATAAAAATATTGTTATAATCATCGTAATCAACTCTTCTCTCGATGTCTCTCGTAAAATTTTCATCCAAGATACGGGATTTTGCATTTACGAAAGTTTGTTAATCATTCAATTTCTGTGCAATCAGTCAGCTCCTCTTCTCTCATTGCAATTTTTTCATCCACGAAACAGATTTCTCGGCCCCATCAGCATCTTTGCGAATCACGATACTCAGATTCTCGCATTTCCACAATTTTCATCCATGGAAACGGATTTTTCTTCCACAATAGTTTTTCATTGGCATTCATGCAATCAATCATCATAACCAGCTCCTTATTGAAGTTTTTTCGCAAAATCTCTCATCCACGAAAGGAGATATTTTTCAATTACGAACGTTTGTTAATCATCAACATCCGTGCAATCATCATCATAGTCGGCAACTCCTTTCTCGCTAAGGCTCACAAATCTTTCATCCACAAAATGGATTTTTCATTTCCGAAAATTTTATTCGTTATGAATATCCGTGGAATCATCGTACACCTATGTGGTAGTCATCTTCTCCTCTTTCTCTCTCCTGTTTATCGTAAATGTTTCATCCATCAAACCGATTTATCATTCATGAGTGCTTGTCTTTCTATTACTTTGAGCTGTGGAAAATTTTTCATCCACGAAAACCGATTTATCATCCACAAGAGCTTTTCTCTTTTATTTGGGGCTGTGGCAATCTTTTCATCCACGAAACCGATTTATCATCCACAGGAGCTTTTTTTGGTTTTTACTCGGGGGCTGTGGAAAAAACTTCATCCACAAAACCGATTTGTCATCTACGAGAGTTTGTTTTTCTTTTCATTTGGGCTGTGGAAAATTAGAGTAAAATTCGTCTGATCTTTCCGCGCGGTAATAGGCATCGCTGTTGTCTTCCTCGTTTTGCCGTCACACCGTCGTCCCTGCTTTGCTCCCCTTCCTTGCACTGTGTGCGCGTCTCTTCTCTCCCTCCGCCTCTCCTTCCGGCAGCCTTTTCCGTCAACTTCTTGCGACATTTCCTCGCCATCTCAATAATTGCAGGCCAGGTACTCATCTCCAGTAGCTGCTACTGTGTTCTGGAAGGTGTTCTTATTTTGGTCTCTTTCGGGAATTCCTTTTGCTTCCCGAGTGTTTCTAGAATTCTTCGCTTCTGGTTCTGCGTTTGCCTCTCTCTACATGGTCGGTGTGTCTGTCTGTCGTATTGGGAATCTTCGAGTTTTCGAGCGCTTTTATTTTCTGTTGCTCGGAGTTTTGTAGAAGTGCATCGTAGTGGTTCTTTTGGGGGCTTTCCTCTGCTTCTTGTGTGCAGAAGAACGGTTTAGGGTTTGGTGCTTTGGGGATCTTTTTTTCCAGAACTTTGCGTTGGAATCGCTATACGGAGTTTGCGACGAGGGTGCAATCTTTTACTCAGATTCTTCGACACTTTCTGACAATAATTGTGTGGGTGTCTTTTCGGTTTGTCGCTCATAGCGAGCTTCTTTCTTTCGTATTTATATGTCTGGGTCCTGTCTGTTAGCCATAGATCTTCAGTGCGTCTTCTCTTTTCGGTGGGTTTGGTACCAAAGCCTTTTGCTCTGCCCCCGTGTATTTTCTCTAGAAGGAGTTTTCTAGTACTGCACATGCATGAATCAGTTCTTGCGAGGGCAAGTTATTTAGGGTTTGGTTTTGGGTTGCTGTTCTGGGGTTTGACTGCAGGTGCAATAAGCGGCCACAGAGGAGGAAAAGGCGAGTTGCATGAGTGATGGAGGATGAGTCTACCAAGTGAATGCTCCTCTGTGTCTTCTTCTTCTTCATTAGGTCCGACTCAACACCGCTACAATCATGTAAGTTCCTTTTTTTATCTTTCCATGTCCTGAAGAATCCTTCTCCTTATCATGCAGTTTAAGCTGAGGGTAAACTCTTGCAAAAATTCCAGTCACAAGGCAGTTTGTTGGGAAGGAGGATTTCTTTTTATCTCCTGTTTTCTGTCACTGATGTTATGGTTGCCCTCCTTTTGCAGGCTTTAGAGTTAGAGAAGCAGCTCCGTGCAGTGCTGCAAGCCAAGGGACCCTTTGATTCACATACCCGTGCACTGCGGAACAACATCCGGGAGTGCTATGAAGCAGTTGTTCTTGAGGATCATGAGTTTGCAGAGACCCATGAAGTTGAGCAAGCAATCTGGCGTCTCCACTACAAGCAAATTGATGAGTTCCGGGCAAAAATTAAGAAGAACAATGCTGCAGCAGGGCCTGCTGTCCCAGTACCCGGTGGCAAATCTGCCTCCCGGCAAGAAGTCATGCACAAGATCCTGGCAGCATTCAAGAGTTTTTTAGTTGAGGCAACTGGGTTTTACCACAACCTGATACTGAAGCTTCGAGCCAAGCATGATCTTCCCCAAGACTATTTGGCTTTTGAGGTATCAATTGATGATGATGAGAAGCGTGCTGCTGAAGTGAAGCGCTGTGCACTTTCTTGCCATCGCTGCTTAATCTTCCTCGGGGATCTAGCACGGTACAAGGAAGTCCATGGAGATGGTCAGGATTGGTCTGTATCAGCTGGATATTATCTTCAAGCATATGCATTGTGGCCAGCCAGTGGCAATCCACATAATCAGGTTTGTGATTCTTCTCCATTTAATTTGTTTTCTGCATGAGTCAAAGGTAGGTTGTTGATTTTTATGATGACTGGAACTCTCTTTGTGTTGAATGCAGCTGGCAGTTTTGGCAACATATGTAGGTGATGAGTTTCTTGCAGTGTACCGGTACTGTCGCAGTCTTGCTGTGGAATCTCCATTCCTCACTTCAAGAGACAATCTTGTTCTTCTCTTTGAAAAGGTGGGTTTTCTCTGAGGATGTTGTCAATGATATTCCAGAAGCCCCATTCTTGTTTTCCAAGATCTGTTTCAGGTTCATTAGTCCAATTGCCACGTTTGATTGTGAATGCTGAATTCCTGGACTGTAATTATTCTAATGCAGAATCGGCAGCTCAGTGCAGTGAAGAGTGAGACAGGAAAGTCTGGCCAGATTTCAGAACTACCAAAAGCTGTGGAGGACAAGAAATCTGATAAAGGAGATCAGAAGTCTTTTCTTGGGGAAGTGAAGCATGCAATCAAGGAATGGAAACTTGAGGACACAGCCATGGGTGCAAATTCTGCATCTAATTTGGAGTTACAGAAACGATTCTGCATGCACTTTGTTCGCTTATATGGGATCCTGTTCACAAGGACAAGGTGAGCTCTTCATCTGTTCTAAGATTAGCTATGGTTTCATATTAGTGGTGTGCTCAAAAGATTTCCAGGATACAGCCAGCAAGTTGCTTTTGGAGGCACAGAATATCTCACTCAATTCTGTGGCCATTGTGGGAATTGCCAGTCTGGAAACATTTTCAGATATTCAGACAACAACAATGTGGGAGCTTGAGCAGCTACTGGCAGGAGATGACACAAGCTTGGAGGCAGGCTTAGGGGCAGACCATAGTAGAATAGGCATGACCAGTTCAGGGGCATCAGACATTCTTCAGTTGGTGGTGATCCTCATATTTGCTGTTTCCAATGTCAACTCTGGTACTGAGATACAAAACCAGACATATGCAGAGGTTTTGCAACGCTCCTCTCTCTTGCAGTATGCTTTCTCTGCAGCTTTTGAATGTGCCGGTCGACTAATGCGTCGGTGCAGCAAATTTAGAGAACCTGCATCAAGCCCATTTCTTCCTGCTATGCTAGTTTTTCTGGAGTGGTTAGCATGCCAACCAGAGATGGCTCTAAGGAGTGAAGTCAATGAGAAACAGGCTAGTGCAAGGACCTTCTTTTGGAGGCAGTGTGTGAACCTTTTGAACCTCCTTACAGAAATTGGTTCTTCTAAAGTGGATCAGGGATCTGACGCTCTTCAACATCAGAAGGATGATAGTGTAAAGAAACTTGCACTTTGGGAGGATTATGAGCTTCGAGGGTTCCTCCCTCTGCTCCCAACTCAGAGTGCATTAGACTTCTCAAACCGCCGTCCTCGTGTTGGAACAGGGGACAAGAAGGAATTCAAGATACGTGTGCAGAGATTCTTATCTGCTGGTAGAGCAGTTGCAAAAACTTTGGAAAGCACTCAAAAGGACATCATCTATGATTTAAAGGAGCAAAAGTTTTACATGGCTGGAGATGTGCGTGAGGAGAAAAAGGATGAGGCTTTGAAGGTGAAAGAAACGAAAAGTGTAAAGGATGAAGAAGAAAGCAAGGTATCAGACAGTGGTATTCACCCCTCACTGAACACAATGTCAACCAGCAGTGGCTGGACCACGCAGACTTCTGCTGCAGAGCAACCAAGTGCACCATCTTTGAAGATCCCATCTGTACCAGTCAGCAAGAAAGAAGATGAAGATGAAGAAGTGATAGTATTTAAGCCTTTGAGTAAGGATCAAGAAGCTGCCTCTGTTGCTGCTGAGATCTTTCTGCAACCCACACTTCTGCCTACAAGTGGCTATAGCAATCCAAGGGTCCCAGAAGTGCCTAAAAAACAAGCATCAGTTTCTTTGCATGACTTCCAGGGCCCGAGTACAGTAAGACAGAGACCGCTTGGCTCACCCTTTGACAGTGCCAACTATAGCATGAGTTCTGCTTCTTTAGGGGGACCATTTAGATCTGGTCCACTTGTTGACCTAGCAGTTCCCACTCCATGGATGTCAAGTTCTATGAGCGGATCAGCTACAACAGCTCCTGCAGCAGCCCTACTACCAGCTTCAGCATGGACTAATTTGAGTCGAATGGTGGATGCATCTGCACCTGCCTACAGCCATACAGATCTAGGTGATTGGGTTCTTGCTAACAGGAGTGGAGGCACAAACAGCTTAGAGAAATTGACTTCAGCTGCTGGAGTACTTGGACAGCAAAAACAACCTGCTGTAAGCTCATCCTTTTGGAGCTCACAGTTGGAGGCATTGGCAACAAATAACCTTCCTCCAAATCTACAGCTTGGCTCTCTCTCTCTCAATGGGAGGTGGGGAGCAGAGACAAAACCAGAGGTCCCTGCTACATCGCAACTACGAGCACCTGAGACAGGTGCCTTCCCTGGAATTATATCACCTCCAAACCCTACCAGAGTTGGGCCTCCAGCAATGCGCCCACCTCCTGGTTTTGGACCTCTTCCAGCAAAACGAGTTGGGAGTCCAGCTCCCATATCCCCTCAAGTGAGTGTTCGACCACCGCCGACCAACACTGGCTCTTCCCTGTACAGCACCAGCTATGGGATGTGGGCAATGGATAGTGGCCTTTCAAACTTGGGATCTCCAAACACACCATTCACTTTGCCTCGTACAAGTGGCTCTCATCCCCATGACACTAGTAGCCCTGTCCCTTTGCAGCCACAGCAATCATTCATTGATGCTCATCTGAAGTATGAGGTGCAACAGCAGAGGCAAAGGTATGAGGCTGAGGCAAAGGCTCAGGCTGAGGCCCACTATCAGCAGCAGCGCAACTTGCTCATGCTTCAACTTCAGCAGCAACAACTCCAACAACAACAACGGTAATAACAGCAACAACAAGAATAATTACTGCAATGTTGGTTTCAGTGGTGCCAAACTCAGGACCTGTTTGTTCAATGAGAAGGGGGTATCTCATAATTGGTAAGTTTGTTGTAACACCAATGCCTGGAAATTTTCTCTTTCTCAAAATCTGAATATGCACTTGGTTGTGAGTTGGTGGAATCTGGTGAAAATGATACCATTCTGTTGTGACATGCTCTGGGAAGTTTTTTGCATCAGCACAGTGACCTAGCTGGTGGTTTGAATGTGTAGTACTCAAGTTTTACCCTCAAGATTTCAAGGTTTTGTCTTAGTTGTTTAAGCAGTAACTAACTTTTGGAGCTCTCTGCCAGTGTTGCAGGCAGGTGTCTCAAGGGGATGTTGTCTGTAGGCTGTGGGTGTTTGCTCAACCTCCTGGCATGCAAAAGAATCAACTCACGCACGCTCTTGAATATCTTTTGTGATTCATGAAACAATAAGCAGTTAATTGTAATGGACAGTGTGCAGGTCAGACAGCTTAAGCACAATGCAGGGTCTGTCCATTTGCAACTTTTCCTAGCACCTGGGATGAAGCTCTGCACTTCATAAGAGGTGGTGATTATGCAAGTATGGACATATCAATCAGTAGTGGGGTGCATATGGTCTTGTGCTGGTGTCAACTGAGATATCAACTGGGATACTGGAAACCCACTGGTGATTCTCAACAAGTTTGCCTTCTAGGTTGTTGAGACCCTGAACCAGCATAGGTATTGAAAGCTATCTACCCAGCTGATGCCAAGTTTCAGCATATATGAACATTGAGATACCTGCTGCTCCACATACTTTTTGGGAGCTTTCACAGGTTTCTCTGCATCAAATCTCTGAAGGATTTTGTTGTGGCTTCTTCTCAAAGCATACTGATTGAAATCCCCAACTTGCAGGTTTTGAGGGTAGGGCTACTTGGTTGTGCTCAAGAACTTGATGTGAGTTTACCCACCAAAATCTGACAGGTAGGATATGGAAAAGTTGCATAGTTGGGGAGACAGTGGACATGAAATGTGGAGGTTTGTCTTCATCCGCTGTACCCCCCCATCAACCCCCAGGGCACAGTAATTATCTGTTATGGAGTTTTGGAAACATGGTCTCTTCTTCCACCTTTCACCTTCCAGTTTCCAGTTCCATTAGTTATGTGAAAGAGGGGAAGCTGTTGAAGCATTGCATTGGTACTGCTTGGTGTTATAATTTCGATTTTTATCACTGTTTTAAGTTTCTGCAGCAAGTCTCAGTGGATACTAATAATATGAAAATTGTTGAGTGTGTCTCAACACAGTATGAAATGGATTTCTTGTTGTGGGATTCTTATATAAAGAACAATTTTTGGTCAGTTTTGCTTGTGCAATCTACTGGTTATTGTGCATCAAAGTTGTGTCCAATTTTGCTGTTGATCCATGTCATTTCCAATCAGTTTGTTTGTGCAAATTACTTGTTGCACAAAGATCCATTGTCCATCATAGTGGTTTACTGATGTTCGCTATTGATTCGGAACATTTCAGATTTGTTCTTTCTTGTGCAAGTTACACTTGCCATTCAATATTGGGATTAAAAGACTGACTGATATTTCCTTTCCAGGCCATGCGGAGTTTCTGAGAATGCAAACTATCTGGTTCACTGGACAACAGAATGTTCTTTGCTGCCTTGATAAAGAAAATGAAAACTTGTTGCACACAGTTACCCTACTGTTCTATTTGGATCAGCTGTAAAGACATTACTGAAGAAACATGCTAGAATACCTTATTTTGGGATCTTCCCTCAAATTTAAGTGAGATTCTGCCAGGGAAGGTGCTTTCAATTGCAAAGACAAAATTTGGGAGGTGCTTTCAAATGTGACGACAAAATTTGATAACTTGTTTGGCAAATAAGCATTGAATCCCTCTTCCTTTCTAGAATGGATAGTCTTGTATATAAGGCAACCTTCAAATACAATAGGAAATTTTCTCCAAATGCTTTAGTGACTTGGGACTATATACCCAAGAGCCTCTTCCCTTGGCACCATTAAATGCGTTGCCTTCTTTTGAAAGTGGGTGTAACGTGTTTTTGTCATGTTATCTTACAAAGGCTCTTTTGGAAATGGGTTCTTTTGCATAGATATTATCTTGAGAGATCAGATACCATAGTACATTGGCATTTTCAATACTAATTATATTATTTTCAGAAATGTTGAAAGAAAATTTGACTACCCTTTCATGTACCCTTTCTAATGAGACATTCCGTTTTGAAAATCCTTGGTGTAATAGAGTTACCAGTAAAGTAACCCTGTCTTCAGTGTTCACCCTGTCCTTGGGCCTCCTTTCACCCCCCTATCCCCTCTTTTGGCGGTATCTGCAAAGTAAAGACATTCTAACAAGGCATCACAAACACACTGGCCCTGCCATTAGATAAGATGTTGTACATCTACCTACTGTGTCCACACTCTGAACACCAAAAAAATCCGGTTCAATCTAAACAGTCTAAACACTTTCACCAAAAAACTGGTTCATCCAATTAAGGTACAAACCTCCAAAAGTTGGATCGAATGCGATAGTCTCTGTCCCTGTGGGGGCAGGGCCCAATAAATCTCAGTATGAAATGCTGATACTCACCATTTAATGCACAAGGTTTGAGACAAATTATAGTAGTTGTACAGTTAGGAGTAGTGAAAATATATGTAGCAGCAGTAGAGGCGCTCAGGAAAAAGGAAAGACAAGATGAAACTCAGTTTACCACCAAAATTGATGGTTTTCTGAGTTTCATCCCGCATTGAATGCTAATGTACTTTTTTGCAGTTTTTTTTTAACGTTACCCTCTGTATGACCAAACACAGGGTTCTGCTGTAATTTTTCTTACTTTACGGATACCTCGTAATGTTTGCCACAGTAATAATAATACCAACAATAATAAACCTTACAATTTACCCTACCTAGGTAGTATAACAAGTGGTTCTCTAGGTGGATCCTTATGCATAATAGGTGGTTATGACCAAAAGAATTGAGTACATCAATAATTGATGGGTCATTGTTGTTGTTGTTGTGGGGGGAGGTGGGGAGGTTGATATTAGTACAGGCGTCATAAAACCTGGCAAATGCCAACTTTGCTAGAATTAAATTAATTCTGGCACATTTGTCGCCTTAATACTGGCACATCTAGCATATGCTTTATTTTCTGTAACAGGCTTCCCCCTACTAGAAGATAAAATCAAAATGGACACCGCTACTACCATTCTCGCAACTATCGCAAACGAAACACAACTAGGCAAAGAATATGTTGAATGGAATGGACATGGAGACAAACTCGCACTGTTATTCAAGCGAAAGATTGGCGCTTGATCATTTTGATTTGCTCGAACTGTTTCGCGTGCATAATGCCTGCAAGGGACAGATTCGTCAGGCTGCTATGGGAGTCGTTTTTCTCCCATTTAACGATGGAAAAGTCACTCTCAACGGATGTCGTATTCGGGAATGTTGTCGCCAATCCACCACACAGTTGACGCAGCTGCATGAAGCGCCCCTTCAAGCAGTCCCACACCTCGTTAAAGAATGTCTTCTCATTGTGCTTGTTGAGGGCAACCTTCACATCTGGCTTGCGCGCGTAAACATCGAGTAGTTCATGGTGTTCGCTCTCCGCCTTATCAATCAGGTCCGCGCTCCAGTGTTTGGCTAGGTGCCCGCGGTATTGATCCACTACTTCGCTGATGAACACACCATGACACATCTTGACGAGATCTGTTGGCATCACAGGGGGCGCTTCCAATTCCTTGGCATTGTTATTGGAATCACGCTCCGCCTGGATCTGTAATCCGTCCGCCACAATGGAAAGCGAGAAGATGTTAATTTCCTGCAATGTTTGCTGTTTTTCAATGTCGAAAAGCTCGTTGTACAGATCTCGTGCCCACGAGCCTCAATCGCGGATGTGCATGATGACATCTTTGGTGACGATCCAACCATCTCGCTGAATGATCGTGGTGGGATCGATCTCGTTGATCAACATAGCATCCACAGTAGAGCGAATGTCCAAACCAGTTGCAATGTTCGCCATCAGGTTCGACACTTCTTGGCGCTGCTGAGAGATTACCAAGTTCGAAAATTGGAGCGTGGCAAATGTGACGGCAATTCGCTCGAACAAAGGTGCTAGCGCTCCC
>Ga0116228_10002247_pt1 | contig 16620 bp, 9 predicted proteins | sample S1TSphfallax_2_FD_89694 | JGI IMG/M metagenome (GOLD analysis project Ga0116228, IMG submission 89694) | Host-associated microbial communities from peat moss isolated from Minnesota, USA - S1T2_Fc - Sphagnum fallax MG | ecosystem: Host-associated > Plants > Peat moss > Unclassified | place: USA...
AGCGAATAGGACGCGTCGCCGATCCGCTCGGCCCATGGCAGCGCCGGCCAGCGCCCGCCGCGCTCGATCGCCACGGCACCCGCCACCATCGCGAACGCCGGCAATCCCCACACCAGCAAACGCGGATTTTGCATCGGCATCAGCACGCCAAAGACGATAAAGCCCGTGATGCCGGCAGCGAGCAGGGCCAACCCCGGCCAAAAGCCGCGCACCGCGCCGGCCCTGGAAAGCGCCAGCCCGGCGACGAATTCGAGCAGTAACGGCGTGGTCCAGATCGCCAGCACCGCATCATGCGGCCGCAGGATCTGCCCCACCACCACCAGCACCAACAGGCTCGCCGCGGACACCAGCACCGCGCGGCCAGCCAGCAACCCGGCCGCGAATATCACGTAGAACAGCATTTCGTCGTTCAACGTCCAGCCGCTGACCAGCAACGGCCAGACATGCCCGGTTGGATCGACATACGGAATGAAGACCAGGGACCGCGCGAGGTCCGCCGCGTCGAAGCGAAAATTCTGGAACAGGCCGGGGATCAGCGCGCCGCCGCACATCGCCAGCGTCACCAGCCAATATAGCGGCACGATGCGGATGGCGCGTTTCACCAGAAATCCGCCTGGGCTTTCGCGCCGGTCGATCGAGCCCATGATGAAGCCCGAGATGACGAAGAAAATGTCGACGCCGGCGGCGCCGACGGTAAATCCCGCCGTCGAGAGGTGAAACGCCACCACGCTCAACGCGGCAATTGCCCGCAATACCTGGATCGACCGAAACCGCAGCATGATGCGCACCTCGTTGAGTGTGCGACGCTCCTCCGGCTAATTTCGTGCCACGTTCAACGCGCGGCTAAGGAACGGAAGGCGTTCTTTTTTGAAAAAAAGAACCAAAAACTTCGTCTGTTTGGCGCCGCGCAAGGTAACGCAAGTGCCCGCCCGGTTGTCACAGCACCCGGTTGTCACAGCACAGGCGCAAAAGTGTTTTGCTTCTTTTTTTCAAAAAAAGAAGTGCTTCTTCTGCGATAGGTTTTCTGTTGTCGCCCGCGCCCTCGACACGTATGTGATCATGCATGGGCGCGATAGGCAACACCCGGGTCGGTCGCGCGGCCGTTGCACTGGCCGCGCTCACGCTGCTGGTCGGCGGCGTGGCGAAGAATGCGGTCAATACAGGCGCCGACGCGGTCGGCGATGCGCCCGAAACCGCGGATTTCATCCAGCCCGGCTTCCAGGCGGATTTCAAGCAGGTCCCGGAATTTCCCCATATGCGCACCGGGCGCTTTGCCATCCGGCCGCTGAGCGACCCGGCGTTTCATTGGTCGCCCGCCTACGCGCACGCCAAACCGGCGCGCGGCCTGCCGCCTTACGTCAAGCCCGGCCTGCCGTTTCCGGCATTCTCCTCGTTGCATGACGAGCTCGAAGTCTATCCGAACGCAGATGCGATGAGCGCCGCGCATTACGCGCCGTTCTCGATCGCCGATGGCGCGCTGCGCATCACGGTCGAAAAGCTGCCGGACGCGATGCGCCCGCTGGTGCCGGACGAGTATCCGGCCGAATATGTCTCCGGCGCGATGAACACCTATCCGTTCAGCCAGACCTACGGGTATTTCGAAATCACCGCCCGCATTCCGCATGGCCGCGCGCTGTGGCCGGCGTTCTGGCTGCTGCCGACCGATCTGGACTGGCCGCCCGAAATCGACGTGATGGAAGTGTTGGGCCAGGACACGACAAAGCTCTACACCACCATTCATTCCAAGAAGCTCAATCCGGGCGACGGCAAATATCTCGGTTTCGCGACCAGGGGCGTCGATCTGTCGGCCGCGTTCCACCGCTACGCGGTTGATTGGGGGCCGGAGAAAATCCGCTTCTATCTCGACCGCAAGCTGGTCTTCACCGAGCCGACACCGCCGGACATGCACCAGCCCTTCTACATGCTGGTCAATCTCGGCGTCGGCGCGCCGCATAGCTGGCCCGGCGCACCGGACGGTGCGACGCATTTCCCTGCCTATTTCGACATTTCGCATATTTCAGCCTGGCAACGCCGTGCGTATGCGGCCGCCGTCGGCGTCTATCCGCCCGCAACACCGTAGGCGGCCGTGCTGCGCGTGCGAAGGAGATAGTTGCGAGTACAACCGGTTCGTGCTAGCACTCGCGTAAATTAAACCTGTGGTTCTTTCACGCTCCCGTGAGCGCTGGAGTTTTCATACCATGCTCGACACGCTTTCGCCGATCGGCACCGACCTCGACATCCCGGAGACGCTGGCTGAGGACAAGCCGTATTTCTCCGCGAGCGACCTCCAGCACGACATGGGCGCCGCCCGCGCCTATTACGACGAGCATGGCTATGTCGTCGTCCGCGGCCTGATCTCGCCCGATCTGTGCGACCATGTGCGCGCCGTGTTCGATGCCGGCGTGCGGCATACGCCCATTCCGGTGCTGCGCCAGAAGAACATGCGCTATGAGCGCAATGAGATGGACAGCGACGGCTTCCTGAAAAATCCGATGTTCAACATCCAGGATCTCGGCTCCCGCGCGCTGGACGGGTTCCGCCGCGCCGTGCTCGACATCATTGCGCATAAATCCACCCAGTCGGTCACCGCCGGGCTGCTGGGCAGCGAGCGCACCAAAGTCATCCAGAGCATGTTCTTCGAAGCGCCGGCCGGCACCTGGGCGCATCAGGACAGTTATTATCAGGACAGCGCCGCCGGCCTCGGCGGCGCCACCGCCGGCTGGTATGCGCTGGAGGATATCGATGCGGGCGCGGGACGTTTCTATGTGTGCCCCGGCAGCCACAAGGGCATGGCCCCGGTGCTCAATGCGGGCACCAATAATTTCGCCACCGGCCACGCGACCTACCAGCAGGCCATTGCCGACACGGTGCGCGCCAACGGCCTCAAGCTCGTCGCCCCCTATCTCGCGAAAGGGGATGCTCTGTTCTGGAGTTCGCTGACCGTGCATGGCAGCCTGCCCGCCGGCCGCCCGGGCGTGTCCCGCGCCTCGCTCACCGCGCATTACCTGCGCGAGCAGGACGACATGCTGCAATTCCACACGCGCATCCGCCCGCAGAAAACCATGACCTATAACGGCATGACCATCGGCCTGCTGCACGATCAGGATGTGCTGCTGAACCGCGTGGTGCGGGACATCGCGTTTCACTTCCCCAACGCCTACATGGCCGCCCGGAAGCTCGCGCTGAAAGCCGTGCTGGCCAAGCGCTCCCTGCAGGACTCGCTCGCCGCGCGCCCCGCCACCGCAACGCCGTAACCCGGACGTCATCCAGGTCTCGCGCTTGTCCGTCCACACGCAGCCGACCGATGATGCCGGCGGCCCATACGACGCCGTCATCATCGGCAGCGGCGCCGGCGGCAGCACGCTGGCCTGCCAGCTCACCCTCCATGGCCTCAACGTTCTGCTCGTGGAACGCGGCGCCCGCATGACACCGCGCGCGCCGCCAAACCCGGTCGGCCGTTTTCTCTACCACGAAGTAACGGATCCGGCACAACCGCTGGCCTATGTCGGCGGCCAGACCAAATTTTACGGTGCGGCTCTGTATCGATTTCGTGAAAGCGATTTCGAGGCAACGGTGCATGAAAACGGCGTCTCCCCCGCCTGGCCGATCCGCTATCGCGATCTCGAACCGTATTACGCGCGCGCGGAACATCTCTACCGTGTCCATGGCGCGCCGGACGGCGACCCGTCCGAGCCGCCGCGCAGCAACCCCTACCCGTATCCGCCTTTGCCGCAGGACGGCCTGATCGCACGCTTCGCGCAGCGCCTGCGCCGCTCCGGCACACGCACCGCATCCATCCCCCGCGCGCTCGATTACCGCGCCGGCGGCGCGTGCGTCATGTGCCCCACCTGCGACGCGCATTATTGCCAATTGGATGCGAAGATGGACGCCGAAACGGCGGCCCTCGCGCAGGCCATGTCCACCGGCAAATTGCACCTGCGCACCGGCATGGAATGTCTGCGCGTGTTGACCGACGGCGCTGGGGACGCCGTGCGCGGCGTGGAACTGCGCGGCCCGGACGGGGACGAGATCATCGAATGCAGGATCGTGGCAGTCAGTGCCGGACTGCCCGGCTCGGCACTGCTGCTCCGCCGGTCCCGCAACGAACATCACCCGGAGGGACTCGGAAATCATTCCGGCGCATTAGGGAAATATCTCGCCGGGCACGCCACCGGCATGGTGTTCCCGTTCGTCAGCCTGCGGCAGGTGCCGCCGACGCACACCAAGGATTTCGCCATTAACGAATATTATCATGGCGCACCGGACTGGCCGCATCCGCTCGGCGTCATCCAAACCGGCGGGCAGACGCCGTTCTGGGAAGTGGCTTCGCGCCTGCAGCGGCCGCTGGCAAAAATCATCGGCATGCACAGCATCATCTGCTTCTACATGGCGGAGGCGCTGCCCACGCCGCAGAGCGGCCTGGTGTTCGAGGGCGATACCATCAAGGACCGCGTGCTGCCCACCTACAACATGGCAAGCTTCGCCAAACTGCGCACGCTTACCACGAAATTGTTCCGCCGCGCCGGCTATCTCAGCCTGGCGCGCCGCAAGGCGCCGTATCTGTGGCACGAAACCGGCACGGCACGGATGGGCGACGATCCGGCCACGTCCGTCGTGGACGCGAATTGCCAGGTGCACGGTATAGCGGGACTCTACGTCATGGACGCGTCCGTGCTGCCCAGCGCGGGCGCGGTGAATACGGGCCTGACCATCATGGCGCTCGCGTTGCGTGCCGGGGACCACATCGCAAAAAGTAAGGCTGGGTCGGGCGAAGCCGCCCAGTCCAGACCCCCCGGAGCACCTGTGCTGATGGCAACATAGAGTCTGAAATACCAGCCGATACGGTGATCCCAGCGCAGGAGCAAAAGTTTTTTGCTTCTTTTTTTCAAAAAAGAAGGCCTTCCTTTTCATGCGATTAATTCATTACCAAGGCGCCGTCCCCAATTTCGGCGACGACCTCAACGCCGCGCTATGGCCTGCCCTCGCCCCCGACCTGCTCGACCGCGATCCCGCCGACGGTTTCGTTGGCATCGGCACCATCATCGGCATGCGCTGCGATCCCGCCGCACGGCTGCATGTGTTTTCCAGCGGCGCCGGCAACGATCCGGTCGATAACTGGCGCGGCCGCGACGTCACCTATTGGTGTGTGCGCGGCCCCCTCACCTGCGCGCTGCTGGGCCTGCCGCCGGAGACTGCCATCACCGACGGCGCGATCGTAACGCCCCTGGCGCCCGGCTTTCCGCCGCGCGCCACGCCGGGCAACGAAATCCTGATCATTCCACATTTCCAAACGCTGGATTTTCCCGGCTGGGATCAGGTTTCAGCGCAAACCGGCTTCACCTTGCTCGACCCGCGGGCCGATCCCCACGCCGTCATCGCGCGCATCGCGCAAGCGCGCCTGGTGCTGACGGAATCGCTGCACGGCGCCATTCTGGCCGACACCTATGGCATTCCCTGGCGCGTGTTCGGCACCTCAGGCAATTTTGGCTCGACCAAGTTTCTCGACTGGTGCCAGTCGCTTGAAATCCCGTTCACGCTGACCTACGTGCCACCGCCGAGCGCCGCGCACATCCTCGAGCACGGCCGCGGCCCCTGCGTCTGGGGCCAGACGGTCCAACTCAAGGTTGAAGACGCCACCGCCGCTTTTCACAATCGTGTCACGCCGGCCAGCCCGCCAGGCCTGCGGGCCCGGCTGAAGTCGCAAATCCGCCGGCACAAAATCCTGCAGCCCTTGCTGGGCTACCGCCCGTCCCGCACCGCCGCTTCCTTGGCCGCGCTGGCCAAAGAGCCCGTCCAGCTCAGCAAAGAGTCCGTCCGTGAGCGCTTGCAGCAACGCCTCATGGCGCGTCTGGACGATCTGCGCGCGCGCCGGCGCGCGTAAAAAGCGGGAAGCAGAAAGATTTAACCACGACGTGCAGGGAGATCACAAAGGGGCAGGCACGAAGAAGAAATGATACTGATACACAATAAAATTTTCTCCTGCGTGCCTGCCCCTTGGTGATCATCATGTTCCTTGTGGTTAAATCATGCCTGCGCTCGCTCCGCTCGCTACGATCCTTGGCCGGTATCGCATCACATTGATTGATACGTGATCATCGTCCCGCCATGCCCATCGCTGGCAGCCGCAAAACCGGCATTCGCAAAAGCGCCCGCCAGATCGATGGACGCCGCATGAACGCCGTCGCTGATCGAAAGCACCGACGTCGCGGCTTCATACGTCACATGGCACCGGCCGAACGCAACATTGGTCAGGTCGATCGCATCGGCCGGCGTGAACCCCTCGATCGTATCGCCATTCAGCCCGGCGGCCGTATCGCGAAACACATCGCTGCCGCCGGCAAACCCCACCAGCGTATCGTGCCCCGCACCGGTCAAGGTCTGAAACGATGCGCCCGCGATCAGCGTATCGCCGGCCGCCGCGCCGACCGCCGCGATGAAGGGTTGCGCATCCAGCGCCAATGTCCCTGCCTGGTCGAACTTCACCGTCAGCACATCGCCGGCGCCGGACCCGCCGGTGGCGTTGTTCAGCATCACGCTCCCGCCTGTGGTAATTTCAAAGACGCTGCCGGCGCCCATGCCCGACACCGCGGCGCCCGCATTGGCTGCCGTTGCATATACGTGCTCATCGGGTCCGCCGGACCTGACGCTCTGCGACGCATTCCCCAGAATTATCGTATCGCCGCCGCGCGCACCGCCGATAATGTCCAGGCCCGGCATCGTCCCCGCCTGCAGCGTCACCGCGCCGGCGGAAGGCGTCAGCCACACGGTGCCAAAATTCGTGATATTGCCGCCGAGCGTCGCGCGCCCGCCGGACGTCACCACCAGTTCGCTCCCCGGCCCGCCGCCGTCGAGCACGGCGCCAAGCTGATCAACGTTTGCAGTGACAATATCGTCGCCGCCGCCATGCACGGTCTGTCCCAGCCCGCCCAGCGTCACCAGGTCACGCCCCGGCCCCAAATTCAGCGTATCGTGATTCGATCCGGCATTGATCACGATGCCGCCGGGGCTCGCGCCGCCGCCTGCCGGCAGCACGTCCAGCGTCATGTTCACGTAGTTACGCAGCGTGATCGTCTGCGTATCCGCCGCATCCCCTTCCTGCGCCGTCACCTGTTGCACATTCAGCAGATCCCGCGGCGCCGCCAGATTGAAAGTGCCGCCGCCCTGCAACAGCAGCGTGTTGGTTCCACCGCCGCCATTGATATAGTCGCCTGCACTCAACTCGCCCGGTCCGGCAACAATGCTGTCATCGTCCGCGCCACCCAGCACATTATCCGCACCGGCGCTCAACACATATAACGGCGCGATCGTCCCGGTCACCGACAGCGTCCGCGCGGCAAGCGCGCCCGCATAGCCGCTGTCATTGCTGCCGGTCGCATTCAGAATGATCGTTTCGTTGAACGCACCAGAAACCGTGCCATGCAGCGTAATCGAAGGCGCATCGTCCGCCGCACCGGCGCTGAGCATGCTGAACGGCCCGAAGCCGCTATTGGTGAAATCCGCGCTCCCGTGCACCGTAAAGCCGCCCGACAGCAGATCCGCCGGCCCCGCGGCGCCGTTCTGCACCGCAAGATCAATCGAAGCGCTGCTTCCCGGTGCGATCGTGCCCAGATCGACCGCGGTAACGCTGCCGGCCGACGACACGCTGCCCGCACCGCCGATCTGGCTCACCGCCGCCACCGCGTAATTATTCACGGTGCCGGTCAATGTAATCGTCGCCGGCGCCAGGGCGGTCGTTCCGGTTGTGCCATCCAGGCTGCTGAACGCCAGCGTGCCGGCCCCGCTTGCGGCACCAGCCGCGTTGGTTGCCAGCGTCACATCGAACGTCGCACTCGCGTCGGCCGCCAAGCCGCGATCGAGCGCGCCGGCCACGGAAAACGGCGAGGACACGGTTCCGAAACCGCCCAGCAGCGTATCGCCCTGCGCCCCTGCCGCAACATTCGTCACCGTCAGCGTGCGCGTCGCATGATCGCCGACATGCACGGTGCCGAAATCCAGCGCCGTCGCGCTCAGATACGGCGTGGCCGCGGCACTGCCATGCGTGCTCGAAACATTGGCGGCGTTGCCGCCTGCATAGGCATAGGCACGCACATAATCGATCTGCATGGTCGCCGTGGACCCAGGCGTGGCCGGGCCAGGCCAACTGCCCGCGCCGCCCACGGCCAGATTGGCGATCATATACATGGGCGTATGCATATCCGCCGGCGTCGCGCAGGTGGCGATTTCCTGCCCGTCGAAATACCAGGTAATCGTCGTCGGCGTCCAATTCACGCCGTAAGTGTGGAACCCCTGATACGTGTCGCCGACATCGATCGCCGAGCCGATGGTGCTATTGAAGCCGCCAACATTGGTATGCGCCGTCACATAATCGATGCCGGGTTTGGCGCCGATCTGTTCCGTCACATCCAGTTCCGGCGGCCAGCTATTATTCTCCGGCAGCAACCAGAACGCCGGCCAGAACCCCGCCCCCGCCGGCATTTCCGCCCGCATTTCAAAATACCCATAAAGCTGCGAGAATGATTTATAGGTCGTGATCACGCCGGACGTATAAGGCAGCCCCAGCGGGTTGGATGCAGGATTGGTCGGCGCCGCGGTAATATCCAGCACACCATCATTGATGGCAAACGGGTTCACCCCCACCGAGCTGTCGGAATAATATTCCGCCTCATGGTTGGATGCCAGCGTGCGCTCACCGTGCGACATCGCCGTCATCCAGGTGGTGCCAACGCCGTTGGCCGACGCGCTGAAGCTGTTGAACTCGTCGTCGAACGACAAGGTCAAGCCGGCGGTGTTCAGCGGCAGGTAGAAATCGGTGCTGACGAAATTGCCGATGCTCTCGTTACGGAAGGTCAGGCTCTGCCCGTCGCCCATATTCAGCACCACGTCGGCGCCGACCTGCGTCATGGCGCCCTGCACCGCGGCAAAGCTGGTCAAGCCCTGGCATCCCACCAGGCTCACATGGTCGGTGCCGTTCTTGAAATTATAGATGACATCGTTGCCGCTGTCCTGCGGATCGATGATCGTATCGGGCCCGCTGCCATCGACAAAAATATCATCGCCGCCGCCGCCGGACATGGTGGCCGTGCCCGCTTGCGCGATCATCAGGTTGTCCTGCGCATTGCCGCGCCCCACCTGCACGCTGCCGGTCAAGATCAGGTTCTGCACGCCGGGCGCCAGCGTATAGTCGGAATTCCACGCATCATCGATCACGGTGTCGATGCCTGGTTGAGGCGGCAGAACCACCTGGTCCGTGGCGGTATATATGTAGAACCCGTCATTCAGCGTGTCGCCATACAGAATATGGCCACCACCGGGCGCCGAGGTGGTTTTGCCCGGCGCCGCAGCGTAGAACGCGTGCACGAAAGCGGTGTTGAGGGTGACGCCACGCGCGTTGATATAATTCGGCGGTGTGCTCAATGGTCGCTCCCAGTTTCTGAGACTGGGGCCATAATTGTGGCTAACGGTGAAGGGCTTGCTAACGGCCCGAACAAGAAGAAACACTGTTATTCTTTGAAAAAAAGAACCAAAATATTTTTGCCTCTTGGCATACGGGGCCCACGTCGAAATCCGCCGCGTCAGCCAAGGCGCAAAGGTTTTTTGCTTCTTTTTTCAAAAAAGAAGACCTGCCTTGCCTGAAGCTCCGGCAAAGGCCAAGAAAACACCCCGAACGCACAGGGCAACCGGCATGGAAATAACGCGCACAACCACCGGCGCCCAACAGCTCGACGCCGCCATCGCCCAAGCCGCCGCCGCCCTGCGCCACCGCCAGCACCCGGACGGCCACTGGCGCTTCGAACTGGAAACCGACGCCGCAATCCCCGCCGAATATATCCTGCTCGAACACTATCTGGATCGTATCAGTCCAGCCCTGCAATCCCGCATCGCCGTCTACCTGCGTGGCCTCCAGGCGGCGCACGGCGGCTGGCCGCTGTTCCACGGCGGCGCCTTCGACCTCTCCGCCTCCGTAAAGGCCTATTTCGCGCTCAAAGCCGCCGGCGACAGCGCGGACGCGCCGCACATGCAACGCGCCCGCGCCGCCATCCTCGCCCATGGCGGCGCCGAGCGCGCGAACGTCTTCACCCGCATTCAACTGGCGCTGTTCGGGCAACTTCCCTGGCGCGCCATCCCCACCATGCCGGTGGAACTCCTGCTGGCACCGAAATGGTTTTTCTTCCATCTGTCGAAAGTCAGCTACTGGAGCCGCATCGTCCTGGTGCCGTTACTCGTGCTCCTTGCCCACCGCCCGCGCGCCCGCAATCCGCACAAAATCCATGTCCGCGAACTCGTCACCCGCCCCCCACACGCCATCCGCGACTACATAGGCGGCCCCTATCGCTCCAGCTGGGGCCGCGCGTTCAAGATTCTCGATAGTATCCTGAAACGAACGGCGCCGGTCACGCCGCGCATCCTGCGCCGCCACGCCATCAACCGCGCCGTCGATTTCGTCACGGTTCGGCGCAACGGCACCGATGGTCCCGGCGCCATCTACCCGGCCATGGCCTACAGCGTCATGATGTTCGACGTGCTGGGCTACCCGAAGGGCCACCCGCATCTCGAAGGCGCCTGGCTCAGCGTGCGCCGCCTGATCGTGGATGACGGCACGCGTGCCTACTGCCAGCCCTGCCACTCCCCGGTGTGGGACACGGCGCTGGCCGGCCACGCGCTCGCCGAGGCCGCTTACGGCACCGACATCCCGCCGGCCCGCCTCCATGCCGCCTGCGCCTGGCTCGCCGGCCGCCAAATCCTCGACGTCACCGGCGACTGGTCCGTCCGCCGTCCGCATCTGCGCCCCGGCGGCTGGGCCTTTCAATACAACAACCCGCACTACCCCGACGTGGACGACACCGCCGCCGTCGCCATGCTGCTCCACCGCACCGCGGGCGCCGAATACGCCGCCGCCATATCGCGCGCCCGCGACTGGATCATCGGCATGCAAAGCAGCAATGGCGGCTGGGGCGCCTACGATCCGGAAAACACCCATGAGTTTCTCAATCACATTCCGTTCGCCGACCACGGCGCGCTGCTGGATCCGCCTACCGCAGACGTCACCGCCCGCTGCGTCAGCTTCCTCGCCCAAACCGGTCTGCCCGCCCACACGGCCGTCCTGCACAACGCGCTCGGGTTCCTGCGCCGCACCCAGGAACCGTTCGGCGCCTGGTTCGGCCGCTGGGGCACCAACTACATCTACGGCACCTGGTCCGTGCTGAGCGCGCTCAACGCCGCCGGCATCGCCCCCACCGACCCCATGGTGGTCCGCGCCTGCGACTGGCTGCTGAGCGTGCAACGCGACGACGGCGGGTGGGGCGAAAGTGAAATGACCTACCGCGGCGCGGCACCCGGCACGCTGAACGAAAGCACGCCCTCGCAAACCAGTTGGGCGCTGCTCGGCCTGATCAATGCCGGCCGCGCCGCCCAGCCCGCCGTCGCCCGCGGCATCGCCTGGCTACACGCCGCCCAACACCCAAACGGCACGTGGCAAGAAAACCCCCACACCGGCGTGGGATTCCCCAACGTCCTCTATCTGCGCTACCACGGCTACCGCCAATTCTTCCCGCTTCTGGCTTTATCGCGTTACCGCAACATAATCCGCGCCAACCAAAACCACCAGATCGTCGGACTATAACGTAACGGGCGCACATGCTTTTCAAAAGAAGAAGGCCTTATTTTTGAAAACAAGAAGCAAAAAACTTTTACTCTCGCGCGTGCGTCACCTACGATAGCACCAACCACCTTGAGGGGCTGCATGGGCGTGCCGTTTCTGTCTATCGCAGGGAAGCCGGGGGCGCAGTTGCTGAGCGGCCAGGGGCCGTGGCGGCTGGGGCGCAGCCCGGAATCGGAAATCCCGTTCCCGACCGACCCTGGCTGCTCCCGCGCGCAGGCCCGCATCGCGCGCAACGGCGACACCTTCTTCCTCGAGCCGCTCTCCGCCAACAGCCCCACCTTCCTCGATGGCCGCCAGCTCACCGGCCCCGCCGCGCTGCGCCCGGGCGCGACCATCACCTTCGCCGCCCAAAGCCTGGTGTTTGCCGGCGACGCGGCGCCCGAAACCGCTATCGGCCCCCGCCACGAACCGGAAGAAGCCTACACCACCATCGGCGCCGCCCCCGCCGCCGCCCCGGCCGCAGCGCCCGACCGCATCGCACTCGACCGCACCATCACCATCGGCCGCATCGCGGGGCCGAACCAGGTCATGCTCGACCACCCGAGCATCTCCCGCCGCCACGCCGCGTTCGAACGCCGGCCCGAAGGCGTCGTGCTGCGCGACCTCGGCAGCACCAACGGCACCTTCGTCAACGGCGTCCGCGTCGTCGGCACCCGCCGCCTGGCGCCCGGCGACCGCATCGATATCGGCCCCGTCCAGCTCAGCTTCGATGGCGCCGGCCTCACCAGCGCCACCCGCGCCGGCAACGCCGAACTCACCGTCCGCGGCGTGTCCCGCGATGTCCGCGTCGGCGGTGGCGCCACGCTGCGCATTCTCGATCGCGCGAGCCTGGTCATCCGGCCGCGCACCCTCACCTGCATCATGGGCGCCAGCGGCAGCGGCAAATCCACGCTGATGAACATCATGTCCGGCCGCGCCCAGCCCACCGAAGGCCGCGTGCTGCTGAATGGCCTGGACCTGCATGCCAACTTCGCGGCGCTGAAGCAGGACGTCGCGTTCGTGCCGCAACAGGACGTGCTGCATGAGCAGCTCACGCTGCGCCAGGCCCTCACCTACGCCGCCCGCCTGCGCCTGCCGCCGGACAGCAGCGCCGCCCAACTCGCCGAAACCGTCAACAACGCCGCCGCCAGCGTCGACCTCGCCGACCGGCTCGACACCCGCATCGCCAGCCTCAGCGGCGGCCAGAAAAAACGCGCGAGCCTGGCCAGCGAAATCCTCAACCGCCCCAGCGTGCTGTTCCTCGACGAAGTCACCAGCGGCCTCGATGAAGCCACCGACTGGGAGATCATGTCCCTGCTGCGCCGGCTGGCCGAGGAGGGCATGACGATCGTTGCGGTGACGCACACGCTCGCCAATGTCGAGGAATTTTGCCACACCGTGGTCTGCATGGGCCGCGGCGGCCACCTCACGTTCGCCGGCGCGCCGGTGGACGCGATGCGCTTCTTCGAAACCGATCGCCTCGGCGCGCTGTTCCGCCGCATGGAGGATGGCGGCCCGAAAAGCTGGCGCGCCCGTTTTGAGGCCGACACAACCTACGGCGCCGCCGCCCACCCGGATGCCGACGGCGCCACCGCCACCATCGCCCGCGTGGCGGAATCGTTGCAGGTGCGTGGCCGCCGCCTGTTCCGCCAGTTCCGCATCCTCACCGACCGCAATATCCGCCTGCTGATCGCCGACCGCCGCACGCTGATCATGGCCGCGGCGCAAAGCCTGCTGATCGGCGGCCTGATGGGCTACGCGTTCGGCTCCTTCGGCCAGGGCCTCGAAGGCGTCAACGCCAAGAACGCGTTGTTGCTATTACTGGGCCTGTGCGCCATCTGGCTCGGCTGCAACGCCGCCTCGAAAGACATCGTCGGCGAACTGACGATTTACCAGCGCGAACGCGCGATCAATCTCTCCACCTTCGCGTTCGTCGCATCGAAATTCCTGGTCTCCGCAATCTTCACCATGATCCAGTTGATCGTCGCCTATCTGCTGGTCGCCGTGCTGGCGGAATCGATCCCCGGCTATTTCTTCGAGCAACTCGCTTTGCTGCTGATCGGCTCCGCCTCCGGCACCGCCATCGGCCTGGTCATCTCGTCCACCGCCAACACGCGCGACCAGGCGACCACCATCGTGCCGATGGCGCTCGTTCCGCAACTGATCCTGGCCGGCGTGCTGGTGCCCAAGCTCCCCGCCTTCGCCGAAAGCATCGCCAAAGTCGCCGTCAGCGGCTACTGGCTCACCGAGGCCATGAAATCCTCCTTCATCGCCGCCAGCGGCCCCATCATGGTCATGAACCCCAAAACCGGCGGCCTGATCGCCATGACCGCCCGCAGCGCCGGCCTGGGCGCGTTTATCGTTACGTTACATGCGATCGCGTTTTTCCTGATCGCCTGGGGGGTTACGCTGTGGCGGAATAGTCCACGGCGGCAGGCGGTGTGAGGAAGGAAGGCCTTCTTTTTTGAAAAAAAGAAGCAAAAAACTTTTGCTCTCACGCTCGCATCACCGTACGCGTAACCGGGATGAAATCGGGGTCCGCCCAAACTAGGACGTCCCCGGCGACATGGGCAGCGCCCAATCATTGCGCCAGTCCAGCTTCGTCGGTGGCAAGGTTCGGCATACCCGGCACTCGCGGGGAAAGCCGCCGGTGCCGTCCAGCCACCAGCAGCCCGCCGCCTGCGGCCGCGCCTGACAGGCGGCCAGGCAATTTGCCGCCGTGCCGGTATCGCCCAAGCGATCGACATCCGCGTCCGACGGGCATTTGTAGAAATGCAGGAACCCCAGCGCCTCCGGCGAGGCCGCATCCGGCGCGGTCTGCGCCCAGCACGCACCCGCAGCCAAAAACATCCCAGCCACACAGGAACGCAGCCCAGCGCGCACCGCAACAGAGAAAAGTTTTTTGGTTCTTTTTTTCAAAAAAGAACACTTCCTTCCTTTACCCGAGTTCCTCATGCCAGGTCCGGCCGTCCCGCTCGATCAACGCAATCGCCGCGGTCGGCCCCCAACTGCCCGATGCATAGGGCCGCGGTTTTTCCGTGCCTGCCGCCCATGCCTGCAGGATCGGCTCAACCCATGCCCACGCCGCCTCCACCTCGTCGCGCCGCATGAACAATGTGGCGTAGCCGCGCACCGTGTCCATCAGCAGCCGCTCATACGCGTCCGGGTAGCGCACCGAAAACGCCTTCTCGAAATGAATATCCAGGTCCGCGGGGCGGAGGCGGAGGCCGCCGGGCCCGGGGTCCTTCGTCATCAGCTGCAACTGGATGCCTTCTTCCGGCTGCAGGCGGATGACCAGGCGGTTCGGGCGCATGTCGGCCGCGTCGCGCGGGAAGACGGAGAACGGGATGTCCCGGAACTGGATGACGATTTCGGATACTTTTTGCGGCAGGCGTTTGCCGGTGCGTAAATAGAACGGCACGTTCGCCCATCGCCAACTGCGCAATTCCAGCTTCAAGGCGACGAAGGTTTCGGTGCTGCTCGCCTCCCCCAGATCCGCTATGTAGCTATCGACGGCCTTGCCGGCAATGGCGCCGCCGACATATTGGCCGCGCACCGTGACCTGGGCCACTTCGTGGGCGGCGATCGGGCGGAGTGCGCGCAGCACTTTCAGCTTTTCGTCGCGCAGGGCGGTTTCCTGCAAATCGAGCGGCGGCTCCATGGCCAGCAGGCAGACGAGTTGCAGCAGATGGTTCTGCACCATGTCCCGCAACGCGCCGGCGTGATCGTAATAATCGCCGCGACCTTCCACGCCCACCGTTTCGGCGACGGTGATCTGCACGTGGTCGATATTCTCGGCGTTCCAGATGCGTTCGAAGATCACGTTGGCGAACCGTAACGCAAGCAAATTCTGCACCGTCTCCTTGCCGAGGAAATGGTCGATACGGAAGATCTGGCGCTCCTCGAACACTTTTCCCACATCGTCATTGATCTGGCGTGCGGACTCCAGATCGTGGCCGATCGGCTTTTCCAGCACGACGCGCGATTGCGGGGTGATCAGGCCGTTGGCAGCGAGGTTCTCGCAGATGGTGCCGTAGAGATGCGGCGAGGTGGCGAGGTAGAAGACGCGGATCCGGTCCGGCGCGGTTTGCAGCAGCTCGGTCAGTGCGCCGAAGCCGTCCGCCTGGCCGCCGTCGGTGCGGGCGTAGTGCACCAGGGCGAGGAAGGCTTCCAGCGTGTCGGGTTTCAGGTCGGCGGCGGGGACGTGCGCGTGCAGGGCTTTGGATGCCCGGTCGCGGTAGGAGGCGTCGGTCAGTTCGGAGCGGGCGGCGCCGATGATGCGGCACTGGTCGGAGAACTGGGTGTCGCGGAAGCGGTTATAGAGGGCGGGGACCAGCTTGCGCAGCGTGAGGTCGCCGGTGGCGCCGAAGACCACGCAGTCGAAATCGTCTACCGGGATGATGGCGGACATGGGGGTTCCTTGGCCTTTGGCCGCACTTGCGCATCTTGGGGCCGCGTTGCAATCCATGCGGCGACGCAAAACGAGGTGACGCGTGCCGACTTTGTTCGAACCGATCCAGTTGGGGGCGATTACGGCGCCCAACCGTATATTGATGGCGCCGCTGACGCGGGGGCGGAGCACGCGCGCGCATGTGCCGACGCCGATCATGGCCGAATATTATGCGCAGCGGGCGAGCGCCGGGTTGATCATCTCCGAGGCGACGGGGATCAGCCAGCAGGGGCTGGGGTGGCCGTATGCGCCGGGGCTTTGGAACGACGCGCAGGTGGAAGCGTGGAAGCCGGTGACCGCGGCGGTGCATGCGGCGGGCGGGCGGATCGTGGCGCAGCTTTGGCACATGGGGCGCCTGGTGCATCCGAGCTTTTTGGGCGGGGCGGCGCCGGTGTCCGCGTCGGCGACGACGGGGCCGGCGAAGGCGCATACATATGAGGGGCGGCTGCCTTATGCGCAGGCGCGGGCTTTGGAGTTGGCGGAGATACCGGGGCTGCTGGACGATTACCGGCGGGCGGCGGCGAACGCGATG
>Ga0116228_10002248_pt1 | contig 16618 bp, 12 predicted proteins | sample S1TSphfallax_2_FD_89694 | JGI IMG/M metagenome (GOLD analysis project Ga0116228, IMG submission 89694) | Host-associated microbial communities from peat moss isolated from Minnesota, USA - S1T2_Fc - Sphagnum fallax MG | ecosystem: Host-associated > Plants > Peat moss > Unclassified | place...
AATTTAAATTTTTTTTTTTTGTTTTTTCCTGACCTTCTTGTCCTGTAGCCAAAACTGGAAAAATCCCCCTATGGATTTTTTCCATTTTGGGCTAAAACACAAAAAGAAAAAAAAAAAAAAAAAAAAAACCCCCACCCCCAAAAAAAAAAAAAAAAAAAAAACCATACCAGATATATTCTGCGATTATGTGCTTGTCTTCCAGCGACAAGTTGAGCAACTCATCCAGAGACGACATGGCTGCGACGAGACCAAAAGAGACACCGAGATGATGAAGATAGAGAGAGAGGGAGAGAGATGGGAAGCGAAGAAGCTCTTCTCGTTCGCAGGGAGCGCAACAGCGCAAACAGCAAACGCAGAGAAGAAACCAAACAACAACCAGGGACGACGCTGATTGTGCAGCCCTTGATAAAGACTACTTTCGGGCAGAAAATGATCTGCCCGTGGAAAAATAAACAGAAAATGGTAGTAGGTAGCAACTTTCTCCTTATTGACTTCTAAGCAAAAGAAATCCCACTTTTCCCAAAAAAATTTACTTCAGGACTGGTACACCATTTTTTGACTCTTCTTTTGTTTTTTTTTTGTGTTATTTTCTGTCTTATTGCCCGGTTCACGGTCCATAGCAGCGTGTATTTTTTCTTTTCCAAATTTCTGATGTTGCGTCATATGGGAGCATGTCAAAAAGGGATTTTATCATTAAATGTCAAGAAAACTGGTTTCAAAAAATGCCCCCTCACTAAAGTACAAGTGGAAATGTGACAAATATTTTTTTTGGAATTTCGGCAAATTTTTTGCAAAAATATAACAGGGAATATGTGAGAAAGTATTTTATTCCATTTTCATTTTTCCCATTTTTGCGAAATTTCTCAAAGGCAAAAAAATTAAAAATTAAAAGCTGGTCCATAACAATGTACCAAAGCTGTAAGTGATAATTATTGGCTCCGTATGACTGGGAATGGTGAAAATTTTCATCACTGTAGAGCGCCGTGCCGTGTACAGGGGGTGGTTGCCATTTCAGGACAACATAATTGGAGCTAAAATTAGGGAGCTGGGAACTGGCAAATTGCCCAAAGGAAAGTGAAGTTAAGTTAAAGTAAACAGGCTAATGTGGGGTTGTTGGTGGGGAGCGGAAATTCTGGTAAAAAGGTAAAAGATTGAGATAAGCTTAATATTTTTATAATTTATTTTATTTTAAAGTTTATATCTAAGGCTGAAGTTCAACCCTTTGAAATCTACCTTTCATTCGTCGAGCGAAAAATTCTAGTCCATCGTCCAATCCACATCTCCGCCATTGCCTTTTTGTGTTCTCTAAAGTGAGTGCGGTGTAGGCAGTCACTCTTTGGTGACAATTTTTTTTTTGGTCCAGGGTCAATGATAGGTGAGGGGAGATGAATTGTCCACTAAAGTTACTTTCTGTGGAATTTATTAAAACACATGTAACAATTTCATTGGTGTCGTAGGACTCTGAACTCCCCTAAATTCTGCCAGTCTGTGAGGAGGTTCCTTCAATGCTGATGTGAGTCTTATGTTGGTGTGTGTTTTATAGTGTTTATTCAATCACAATAGGTTACCTCTTTGATTCCATGGTGATCAATTTGGGTTTTTCTTTTTGGGGTGGAGGGAGGGTATTGTGATTGGATTGTAAAGAGCTTTGAGATCCCATTTCAATGGCTTCCAACTTGTAACATCATTTTAGATATTGTTCCAATTTGCTTCGATTTTTTTGCTTTAGTGATACTTCAACATGAACCATGTATTTTCTTGTCCCCACTTGGGCCCCATGCCCCTTGCTCCTTTTTGGCTGGAATCTTGTGAGTGAAAGATGGGGGTGTCTTCATTCATTGAGAAAAAGTTTTAACTTTGAGGGGAGACTTGACTCCACCTTCCCCCCCCCCCCACATAGAGTTTTGTTAGACTATTTTGAAGAACTCAGGGAATCAAGCATTTTGTTTTCAATGGCCACCCAAATTTTGAAGTCCAGCTTCAACCCATGCTCTCCCTCACCCATCGAGGAAACTTATTATTTTTTCATTATCCATTTGGATGGGTAGGTACCTACCTCTAATCAGTATACCAAAGTGGGGTACTTATCTCACCTGGGTAACCTTCTTTCGACCCCTCCACAACTCCCATAAAGTCCAAGCACATAATCGTGCATGATTTTTCCAATGAGGTTAAGTGGTGATTTTTTTTTTTGTATAAAATTTGTGAGTAATTTGAGGTATTTCTGGGTGCAATACGGCTTTTCAAAAAGCTCACCAATCTATTACACTATGTAAGGTTACTTATAACTACACTAATCAGTTTGTGCAGCGGTTTTACCACTGTTGGGTGGGTACCCAGGTTGGCAGGTTACCGGAGGATGGTTCCAGTTCGGTTCCAAGGAACCTAAAAGGAATTGGATGGATTTTGTGAATGTCGCCCACCGGTAGGTAAGGCTTTACCTACGGTAAAGCATGAGTCAAAATTTATCCTCAATCAAACCTATGTAGATCATGAGGCATATCAATGGGAGGGTTCTTATGCCTACTCCTCAATAAGGGGAGGGTTTTTACAACTATTAGGAGGAATAGTTTCCCTCCCACCCTTGAGGAGTAGGCATTAATATCCCTCCCAATTTCTAGCAAGGAAATTCATGGATATGATGAGGTGCCCTCCACATAGACTACAAATTTTCTTCTCCAAGTGTTTTACGAGTAATAAAAGTTTATTGTCCCCAAGGCAAAAAATGCCCTTAACATAAAAATAAATCAAGGGGGTTGGACTTAAAATCTGAAATTAGTAGAAACAGAAAAATAGTAGAAGTGAATAATAGTAGACATGTAAAAACCTTTCATGTGCTAAAAATTGATTTTTTGGCGTAGATTCCATTAGTGCACTTTTCTTCTTTTTTTTGGCCTTTTTCCAGTTTTTGGTAGCAAAGGAATCTCCAATGCTTCCAGAGGGAACCAACACCCACCAGTGCACCATCGAGGATGGATGATAACTGGTCAGGAAACAACTTTCTGTTGGTTTCCAGTTCCCTAGCTAACCATGTTGGTTAGCTCTGTTGCTTTTATATTACCTACCTATTAACAACCCGCTTGTTAGGTGAAACCAGATATTAACTCAGCTCAGGTTCATCCAGTGGATGATGTCTGCTTCATTCTAGCCCTGGATGGTATTCCCATTTGCACTTGACCAAGGAAGCGACAATTCTGTGATTCTGAAACAATTAGAAAACTGGAACCAGCGGTCATCAATAAAAACCAAATACCCTTTCAATACTGATTAGTACATAGCTAATCACCATGGTCATGTATGGGACAAAAATACAACGATGTAAAGCACTGCCAGCAATTTCAGTGTATTTGGAGCTGCTCACCTTCAAAAGGTAAGGTTCAAAAGGTAAGGTTCACTTGGCCACATTGGAAGGTACCATGATTTTGTTCATCCATTGAAATCATTCAGCAGAGGCAGTTGCTTTATGTTCAGTAAGGCCTTTGGACAAGGGTGTAACCAGAATGTGAGCACCATGATGGATGGCTACCACATTGTCGTCGGGTGATACCCTTATTCTAGTAACGCCCTCAACCTTTTGGGCCTTACCTACCACAAAATGTTTCCCATCCACATACCATCATCCATCCTGCATGGGCGCACCTGGTGCATGTTGGGGTTCACTTTGGCCCACCATCGGTAGTCTTCTGCATGGAGCCTTCGTAGTCAGCCAACTGCAGTCCAAAATATCCAGAAGAATCACAACCCAGATGTACAACAAAATGTTGTACCCTCACGGAAATTGAAGACACTACAATAGAAATTTAAATACAATAGATTATGCTTTTTTTCATACTGTAGTTGTTGGCTCTGACTGATGTGTGAGGTAAATGTTGTGGTTTCAACCACTTCAATGGGAAAAATATGTGATATATATAATCTATGGTGGTTTGGAAATGATACTAATCTTGAAATTTGACACACTAATACCATAGGAAAGAACCATAGTGTCCTAACAAGGAAAATTATTCGGAATTTCACCAGCAGAAAAGTGTCCAGTAGGCACTAAACAGGTGCAATAGTTAAAACGTAGCTCGGTTGCAGATTGTACACAAAGCCATTACCTATTGTCACTTGCTAGAATTTGGGGGAATTTGGGGGAATCGCAACCTTATTTAGTCTCTTCACTAGAATGAGTTGTTTAGGTAAGGTGATTGACACACACAATGGATTCCCATATGAATTGGATGTTACACATCTTAGGCTCATTCTTGCAAAGAGTGACTTTTCAACATAAAAACGCCACAAATCTGATATGAAGCTCACGTCTCAAAAGATTAGAAAACTTGTCTTGTAGGGAAGAGATTTCTAACCATCCTGCTTTGCCTAGGTTGATTTCTTGGGTTCCAAATCCTTCCAAAGGACCCAAAAGAACCTCCATTTTTCTAAGAAGTCCTTGGAGACGGTGCAGTCAAACTGTTGACATTATAGACCACCAAATCTTCTGGAGTCAGCAATTCATATATATGTGCACTTTGGACAAGCTTGCCCCCTTTCCACCCATGTCACCACAGAGTGGGAATTGCAACTCCTCTTTGTTCGATTTTTCAACGCAGGCAAGATTCAAAGCTGGCCTGCCTGCACCAGTGTGGAGTCGGTTCTTTGATTTTGTTACAACCTCCAGTTCTGGTGTTTTGATAATTTCGATAGAGTTAGAGGTTTCTCAAACTGGCACAGAACCAGTAGTTTAGAGTAGGTTCTTTGACTAGTTCTTTGAATTTTGTTGGTGGGTTCTTTGATTTTTGAGAACCGTGCTCAAGCGCCCATACACTCTACCCTTATCCAATAATTCTTAGCAAACGAAAATAAAGCAAAGCACCATGTTACCGGCCTGCACCGTCTTGAAAATTCAGCACAGTTTTCCTATTTCCTTGTCCCTTCTTGGCAGGGGCATAGATGAAGGAGTCAATTCCAATTCTTGCAACATGACTTCCATGGATTGTGTAATAGAGTACTTATATCAGAAATCCAAGTTGCTTGCTGAAAAGTTAGAAGGCTTGTATGGGCCACCAAAAGCAATCAACATTCCATGAGGATGGGCTTTGCACTCAGAATCACTTGCCCAACCACGTAAAGCACCCGCAGAAAATTCTTAGTGTATTGGAGGGGCATGTTATCCAGCAGAATTTCTCCTTGACAAAGGGTGATTGGAAAGCAAAATGTGTGCATTTCTCTTTTTCAAGTTTCTTGTTTGTTATACCCGGTGGATACCTGCCATGCATAACCAGAATCTTTTGAAAATAATTTTCTGCCAGTTCTTCATATCAGGTAACTCCCCACTCCAAGGCAGTTGCCCTACACTTGCATTGGACAAAAGCAATCACTGGCTACAGATATGCCCATTAATGTGAAAAGATTTTGTATGCTCTATATAGCCAACATGGTATTGGTAAATCCATTAAAGATCCAAATCAATAGATTGCAGAACCTCCTTCTCTTCCCTTGCAAAGAGATAGGAAGGAAGACGGTGAGAAAAATTGTGCTGTTGGTGACAGAATGCAATTGGAGACTACATCCTGGAAGAAAATAATCTCAAGAACCCCACAAAATAAGCAGAAAATGTCACAAATGTAGTCCATGGATGTGTATTCGTTGAATTACAAAATGCAGGGTCGTCCATTAATGTACCACAAAACTAATGAAAGTTGGAACTTGCAATTCTGTTAGGAAGTGAATGTTCATTGTCATCATCTCTAGCATAATCCAGAAACAGATCTCTCAAATCACAACATCTCTTGCCATGCTCTTGTAACCTATTGTTGGAAAGCCCTCAATGAGTAGGATTTAATGAAAGTGATTTGCAAATTTTTAGACCTAAGGTGCAAGTTGGATAAATTTTGTCATTGAAAATTCAATAAAATTACAAACAACGATTTTTGAAGAGAAAAATTAGTTGGGTAACCAGCTCGAACTTGACAAACAGCACACAGCCTATACTACTATCCATGAATATCACTCCTAAAAAAGAGGATGAATCTATGCCTCCTTAAGAATGAGAGGGAAATTACTTATATCTATCATCCCTCCTGCAATTAAGGTGCTTCCTAATTCTGAGCTTAAACTGAGCTTCATTGGGATTCCTTACTATGAAATAAATACCAATTAAAATTTTATCTAGCAAAACTTTGTTTTGTCTAAAGGAATGTCAACAATCTTTGATTATTATCAACTTTGGCTCCATGCTGCTTTGCACTTACAATCAACTAATATAAGGTCAAAATGTTATAATATTTTCATTTGTTCCTTGAATGCTATGATATCAAAACAAAAATTCATTCAATCAAATAGGTTTTCATGAAATTCATTTTCATTTTTATTCATTCTAGAACATAAATTCAATCTTCACCTATTGAAAACATTGAAAATATGTGTCTATCAATTAGATCACAAAATTCATGAAACCATGTCATGCTCAAACTCGAGGAAATTTTCAAAGGATTAACTAGAATGTGATGTGGCCTTTTGAATTCAAATATGGGTTGCCGTTGCTTGGGAGGACAAAAGTATCCCATATGTGACGATTGAAAGCTACTAATATGAAAAGATTTCAACATAAAATTGTCAAGTTGGAAACCATATGTGATAGATTATGCAAAAACTCCCCTATACGAACTCCAATCAACCTTTTTTTTTAAGCAAACTTTTGCATCTTGACAACAACTTCTTTGAATTTTGAGGAGGTCCTGATTTTCCAATGCAATTTTGACTAGATTCAGTTTTTTTAAACATTTATCATCACTTTTTTGACCTAACAAAATTGTTTTTAAAATTCACTAGCTCTAATATCTTGTAATTGAAATTTTTGTACCCACTTGTGAACTGAAACCCTCAACTTGCTAGGTGGAAGGAAGGAGGGGAAAAAGGGTCGTCTGCTAGATCCATGAATTACCAAAATCAAGTATTGATTTATTTCTTGGAGAAGTTCACCCAATGTAAAACTTTGATTTTAACAAGCATGAATGATTTGGATTTCCACACATTGGGTGATATGTTGTAACAATGATCTTCTTTCAGGTTTTGTGTACTATGGTCAAGTGACAATATATAGTGTGGTGATCACATGATGTGTGGACATCTCTTGTTACATTGTGGTCATCGGTACATGATTGTTCCTTGGAGATGGTTTATACAATTTGATAGAGCCAAGAGTTTCATGACTGTTTCTTACAGATGGTTCCTGCAATTTGATAAAGATAAGGGTTTAATGCCGTAACCATGTTTGTCCCATTGCTTAGAAATTGTGAGTGTGAAAGACCAGCCCCTCCATTATAGGAATCATTGCCATGTAAGAGTTATAATTTTTCCTTTGTGCTTTTCACCTTCAAGTGGTCATGAATGCCAGTTAGTTTAATGCACCTTGGTTCTACACTAACAAAACGTGTGGTGTAAAACCAGCCTAAACAAGGGGCCTCGAATGAAGTGGAAGCCACATGCAAGCTTGCATTCTGGGAATGTCCTCCTCCTGTGGGCTTCACCCCTTGTGCACTTTGAAGAAGAAGTTATCATGAACATAAACATATGTAGATCACAAGGCCCAGGAAAGGTAGGATTCTTCCACTTGCTCCTTAAGAGTGGGAGGGATCTTGCACCTAATTATACTTGTAACTTTTTAATTCAGCATGTCGAAGATTGTTCCTATCTCAGTAAAGAGGAAAACAATTTTATAGAAACAATTGTTCAATGGCACTTCTCATAATCTGCCAAGTCCAGGGCAAAGAAAGATTGGCATTTTCTGGCTGGTAGTGTGATTGGACATCAATATGTTATGCATGGACATATCCAAAACATGTTTAGTTTTCAGTGGACACATGGCATTCGTTCACAATGGTTTTTCCATCAATTTAGTGAAATTTTGCTATATAAATTGAAGTTTTGCTATAGAACCTCGCCCCAGCCAAAATCTTAGCATCTTGGATTTCAAGCATCCCTTTCACCATTCAAATTCCACCATTTGCTTTGTGTTTTGAAAGGCATGGTTTAGATCTTCTATCAGGGTTAAGATTAGGTCTTCTAACCCTAGACCCTAAACCTATTAGGTTCCATGAATTCAATTGTGCTTCAGCCATTGTCTTCTCATACTACGTTTCAATCATCCAACAACGGCAGATTCCAGCATTTCAAATTAAGTTTTTCAAATGATTGGTTTACACTAAACATTATGTTTTGAGCTCTATGAACCTATGGTGTTAGATCTAGTTCCTGGTTTGGTTAAGTTTTGCTAACGTTAACTTCAGCTCTAGCTAGTTTGGTCTTTGGTTAGGTAGAGACCTTGACCTGGATTCAGTTAGAGATTCACCTCAGAGTTGGTGATCTTTTCAGGATATTAAAATATAGTAGTCATCACCCACCCTAAATTTTTCTCTGGTCTTTTTCCCAAATGGATGCTCTATATCCCCACCCTAAAACATTTCTGCAATGGTGGCTGACCATATCCCCACTACATCTGACCCTAACATTTTCCCCCCACAGCAAGTCACCATGTCCCCACCTCAATCTACTACCCCACAATGAGACCCATTTGCCTTCTTGGCTAAGCTATTCCATGTCATTACTATTTCTGGCCCAAAGTGTTTGTAACCAGTGTTTTCCAGAGGTCCTAAACTCTTAGGAAAAACCAAAACCAAAACCAGACCAAGATCTGCATGATATGGAACTTAGAACCAGGAAGCAGAGATTCCCTTCATAAGCTAAAACCAGACCAACACTGGTCTTAACTATTGCAGTAGTGGTTGCAGACAGGTGCAATGAGCTGAGTCTGCTCTTTATCAATTACCTATAACAATGGTACTGCTAAATAAGGTATGAGCAGTATATAAGACAACAATGTAGTCAAATCATTTTGGTTGCATGCTCTTTTCTTTATTCCATTTTGAGATCTGTGTACACAGCTCCCCTCTAGGTATAACAAAACTACTGGTGCTGCTCCAAGTTCCAGCACAAACTTTCCAATCCTAATCTCCAAGAAAATCCAGACCCCCCACACAAGCATCTATCTCAGGCTGCAGTGAAACAAGGTGTGTCAAAACAAACACAGTAAAGATGGGTCAGGAGGTAGTATGTTTTTTGCCTTTGTTATTCAATCTCAGATCTAGAGCTACATGTGACCAAATTGCTGCATGCTACAAGGAGTGTGTGAAATTTGATCCAAACCTCTACTAATCTGATGTTGCACATTTGGACTTTCATTCTCCAGATGTGGACATTTGCAGAAGGCTCAAGCTTCATGCTTACTTTGTCTCTGCATGGCACAAACAGCAAGTTTCAGCTCAACACATCAACAGCCAGTACAGTTTGAAATCAGTTGCATAGTTTAAAGCCCCAGCTAATACAATACATCCAGCCTTTCTATCAACAATGGATTCAAATCCTGACCTGGGTTCCATAGAATTGTTGTGTAGGCAATCATTCCACACACAACATATGGGTCCATGTTTGATGATGGTCGACGATCCTCAAAGTAACCTGTCATGAAACACCCTTAGTCTTTGGCCACAGGAGAATAATGTCTCAAATAATCAGAGACTTTAATCCATTGATTCTGTTACAGATGACAACTTGACAATCTGGCAAATCCAGTTGGGCTATGCCTCTAAAGGGTAGGGGTCCAAAAAATTGTGCCTGCATCAGAAAATCATTTTTATTCCATTTGGCATTAGCATCTCAAGGCAAGATGTTCACCTTTTCCTTCCTTCTCTGTATCACGACCCACACGGATAGAGGCACCACGATTGGCAACACCCTGCATCCATTGTGACCCATTGGCATACACCACATTAGAATACAAAAGCTATCCCCTACACATGTGCACAAGACATATAATGTACTCTACAGAGGCAAAAGGAAAAAGTATACAGACTAAGGAGTTTGTCAATTATGAATACAGGATTCATTTTAGCAAGACGGGTATCTGAAATACAGCAACTAAATTGCAAACATAGTGTATGTCCATACCCAAGAAAAGGTATTCATGTCAGCTGTCTCATGACGCCCAGTCAAGCGCCTTTCATTGCCCTCTCCATATTGGGCAATGTGCTCTTTATGCCTCAATCCAAGTTTATTGATAGCCTCCTTGATCAATGTGTAGCCACCCTCAGCACGCATGGTCTTTGTGCTGTCATACAAGCAGATAGTAAACCCCCCTTTCCGTCAAAAAAAAGTAGGTGTATCGGAAGCATGCTATATGAACCTTGTGCATGAAAAAGATCTAGATGCAGACTTTCTCAGTGTCTGTCACGTCACAGGAATCAAATCAGTCCAGTGGGCTTCAGTTTCACAAAAATATGCTCTGATGTCCAACCAACTGAAACATGAGCAAATGTACCTGTAATTTGTGTGACAACCCGCACCATTCCAGTCACCCTGTGTCAGATTTACCATAAAAAAATGAGCATAATTCTCACACACTCTTGGAACATAAAGAAAAAAAAAACAGAGTAGAAGATACCCATTCTAACACGGTCCAATTTTTTCAAAGACAGGCTTGGGTTCTCACATCAATAGGCTTGGGGTCCAGCGAAAGGACCACCCCTGCAATTTCTGTAATCCTCTGCAATAACCACCACCAATATACTGTTCAAATTATTACAAACCAATGAACATAAGCAATGAAATACATTAGGTATTCAATTGGAGCAACAAAAGTTTACTTCCCACAACTCTAGCAAATTATACAATTCCAGAAACTTCAAAATCTGTGCACATTTATGTACCTCTAGGATATAGCGAGCTGCCCATAACTGGTCTGCTGCTGCAATGCCGATTGAAGGTCCCACTTGGAACTCCCACTGTGGCATGAGGAACAGGCAACAAATATCAGCAATTAACAGTGTAGAAGAGAGCAATAGGTGAAGCTGTGCTCCATCACATACACACATGATATGTTGTGACAATTCTCTCCAAGTCTCAGTAAACTAGGGTCCCATTGGTCATAATGTAGAGAAGGCTAGTCAGGCAAACCTAGAGCAAGCTGAAGATAATTGAATTATCAAAAACCTCCATGCATTCATTACAGTGACAATACTGGGTTTTGAAATTGTATTTTACCTGACCAGGCATAACTTCGCCATTGATACCACTGATTTGAATGCCAGCATAGAGGCATGCTTTGTAGTGGGCATTCACAATATCACGGCCCCAGGCTTTGTCAGCTCCAGTTCCACAATAATAGGGACCCTGTGGGCATGCAAGAGCTGGCATATTAGAAAAATGCAACAGCATTTAAATCCGTAGTACCACCAATCCTCATGCCTAACACTCATGGAAAACAAATGGCCTAATAATAAACCACAATGAATAATGATATTTGCTGATTGAAGTTGTATGCATTTTTCAAGGCCAGAGATGACAATAGAATTTGGACCTAAGAGACTTATCCAAAGCAAAGTTTGTGACTTGCTGGAGCACTACACATTTGTCAAAGATTCTGTAATTTTACTGCAAAGGACAGATGCAGATTGCCCATTTGAGATAGTAAGAAAATTAGTACAGCCTCAGACACTATTTCTGCTCTAAAACTCTGCAAAAGACCCAAGATTACATGTCAGGCCATGAAAATGCAGGTGTGCAAGAAGGGGTTCACTTCACCTGAGGTCCAGGGTATCCTCCCTTTGGCCAACCAAGAGGCCACTTGATGTCTTTCTGTAGCAAAGTGTATTCTTGCTCAAGTCCAAACCTGGACTCAAAAGCATAATATGCCATATTCATCAGGATCTGCATCTTTACAAAATATAACACTGCAAACAATCTCAATACCCTAGAGCTTGGTGCAAGGGTTTATGGAAAGTCAAGAAACTCCTGTCTACTATCCTCAAATCCTTGACAAACAAAATCATAGCATTAAACTTACCAGGGTACCTCCTCAGCAACCTCCTTCTTGGCAAAGACCTCGGCAGCAGCTGCTCTCTTGTTGGTTGGGATAGGTACACCCTGAGGAGTATATGCATCACAGATAACCTAGAGAATTGCAACACAAGTTGCAAAAGAATTCATGGGGTTAGTAATTATCTCCCAGCATTCCCAGCTACTATTTCTAATACTCAAGCCCCAAAAGCAGAATTGCAAAACCTGTAGATGTGGATACCTACCAGGATGTTGTGTCCCCTGCGGAAGGGATCCTTGTATATGGCTTGAGGACTGCACAACAGTTAAGCCAAAAGAAGAAGATACATATTGTTTAGGAGAGAAATTTCATCTAAACAATTCTCCACTCTGCTGTACAGCCATGCATGATGCAGTTGGATATAGTACTCAATCCATGAGCTACTTAAATTGGAACAAAGACTTTCAGGAAATGCCGAAAAGGTTGGCAAGGAATAATCTAAGGTACTATGGACTATGAACAAGTGTAGAAATCAAAGCTCCGGGGAGGAGTGTTCTGATCATGCAGAGGTACATAGGCTTACTATAGAATCACTTCACTATCTGCTCCTGGAGCTTGGTTAGTGCTGGAACCATCGTAGTTCCACTTTGGAAGCTTTTTGACGTCTGTCACAGGTCCAGGTAGGGTCTGCATAAAACAGAAAGCCGAGCAGGAATATGTAAGCTGCCTGTGATTCCACCTTGATTGCGAGACTTACTCCGCTGATCAGGCAAGAAGCTGAAGATCTGCTGCAACTCGTGTTTGACATGCTAGTTCTTATCGTCAGTTCAGGTTCCGGCCCGCTTAACACAAAACATTAGTGGGAAGCGATGTAAACGTAATTTGTCGAGGAGACTTACCCTGGCTTTGCTGCGAAGATCCGTGCCCGAGCCTCCGATCCTGCAGGGGGAAAAAAAGCATTCCGCCAAAGCAAATCTTATGTATGCAGAAATCACGAAAACAAATTGCGCAAGAAATCAAAATCCGTGAGGAAGCCTGCTACAGCTGATCATGACACGGCTGAATCTTTCTTGGCGAATTCCTTATAATATCTACCGTAAAACTGAAATTTCCAAATCCGGGAGAAATGAAGGAAGAACTTGAAGGGAAAGAAGAGATTCAAAACAGAGATTGCGCACGCACCAGATATATTCTGCGATTATGGTCTTCTCATCCAGCGACAGTTCCAGCAACTCTGTTAGAGTCGACATGGCTATATAGGTACCACACAATCACACTGGAAAAAGAGTGAAAAAAGTTGATCAGAAGACACTCCGACTTCAATGCAATGGCAATCGGATCACTTTAGAACGGAAGATGATTCACAAGTAGCAGAAGATCGGAGCTCGCTTCGCTCGATCAATCTTTGCAAGCAACTAAAAGCAGGAAGCAAAGCGAAGACGGAGGAGAACACTGCACAAGACTTGCGTAATATATCGCACCAGCGCGCGCCAACACCGCCGCGGCAAATGCTCTTGTGGCGCCCACGATTAACCCAGGGTCATATTACCCGCAAGTGAAGCCTAATAAGTTACTAGTTACTACTAGTGTTGGAGGGGGGAGCTGTTGCGTCCTTCTGAAGCCGCTTTTTGGCTGTATATATATAGCCAAAAAGGTATATTGAAAATTAAAAAGTGCTAAAATTAAGTGCTTTTTGAGATTTTCAATAGCCATAATTCGACCAAATTTGAAGAAACTTTGCCATATTTCTATACATGGCTCTCCAGTATATAGCCAAAAATACTAGTAATAGGGGCTGTTGCCTCCTTTGAAAGCCTGTTTTTTCGCTGGCTATATATATACAGCCAAAAAGCTGTATTGAAAATTAAAAGTGCTAAAATCAAGTGCTTTTTTAGATTTTTCACTAGCCATAAATCGACCAAATTTTAAGAAATTTTCCCAGATTTCTATACACGGCTCAAGTACGTAGCCAAAAATATTGAAGGACGTTCTTAAAATTCTACTTTCAAATTTTATCCTGTAGCCAAATTTGGCTAAACTTCGTGTGGCTCATTGCCACTTTGGCACATCACGACTAAATTGACCAAAACAGAAAAACTGTTTGCCTCGTTCCCCCCTCGGGTTTCTCCTAAAGTTACTACCGATGGTAATTTCTTTGTCCCCGTCCACACGGACTCATCAATGGCCTCCGGTAGAATGGGAGAGTTTCATGGGCCACGAACTCCGGCCCCGTAACCGAATGAATCATCGCCACGTGTCAAGTTTTTTTCCTACGTGTCTCTGAATATGGCTGGACAGGGTAAAAACCTCTCGCATGGTAAATAGAGAGAAGGTGGAAAGTGGCAAAGCACCAAGGCATTAAAAAGGCGGTGGTCGTCGTCTTTTCACCGTCAGCACACATTTCACGTCACCTACGCCATTTTGCCTGACCATTATAATTTTCAAATTTTGATTTTTTTTTTAATTTCGGCTCTGTGCTGCTGTGCACTACCAGTGACAATCAATTGATTAATTGATGAAAGAAATTTTGATTTTTTGGAAATTAAATTCCATTTAAATGTAAATATTGAATGACATTGCATTCATCTTGAATTGAATTCAAATTTTTGAATTGATTTCAATTCAATACAAATTTTTGAAATGATTTTAATTCAATTCAAATTCAATTGAAAAGACATCTTGTGAATATGATGTTGGAAAATATTTATTCATTTATTTATTTATTTATTTATTTAAAAAACATAGATCTGAAAAGACACCTTTTCATGTTTCGAATGGGCTAAACAGACTCGAGTTTTGAATTCTTCAAGTGACGACCATGACTTATGGAACCTAAAATTGTTCTAACTAAACTAGCCCAGATGAATTGTTGTTACTGGAATTTCATTGACCGACATTTTTCTCAAGGCTCTTGCACTGGTGTTATATCAGTGGCAACCATGGGAGTGTCCAATGTTGCATTTTTAGGATTGCCTCGATTGGAACTGCCACTTTCAATATTTATTAAAGATTAAGGGTATCTGTGTGCACAAAATCTTTTAAGGTCTCGAAGGTTTGGAAGATTTCAAAGGTTTGGAAGATTGCCACTAGAATATGATTCTGCACATTCATATGTGTATTTTCAAAAGATGGGTCACATTTGAAGAAATTGTGTAACAAAATGCCCATTTGAAGACCATTAATTTGTTATGGAAGAAAATTGGGCGACTCGCTCTTTTTGCTGGAGGTGAGAAGTAATATTACCTCTCTCAAGCAAACAAAGGTGGGAAGATCTCCAGATCAAGGGACTTGATGTGTAGTTCGGTTCCTAGAAGGCAATCAATTTGTTGGAATTTCATTGATGGACAAATGCAAATTTTCAACTCCTACTACTTCTCTTCAAGTCCCCAGGGGGATGATCCCAAGTTGAATCTTCAGTTACATAGGAATTTGTTTTGGAGAGAAGGCTAAATTAATCACAAGAATTGATCAACACCTACCCATCCTTTAGGGTTGAAGCCCCTTCCTTGTCACATTGGTGGGTGGTGTGAAAAGCCGCCCCACTTGGTACACCGCCCACTCTCCAATGTAAATAACATACTTTATACATGAGGATGCATCATCTAAAAGACAATTATTTCATAATTTATTTGCTACCCCAAGAAGGAAAAACACTCAACCACCACCACCACTCTCAAAACCAAATGGTCTTGGGTGGGATAGAAGAAGGGACCAAGGTAGTAGGGGGGGGGACCCACACGAGACCACCTAATGAAATTCTTTTCTTGACGAAAGAGGGGTCCCAGACGTCCAAAAAAGGTCACTTGGGATGGTTGAAACGTTAGGCACCTATTATACTTTAGCCCCACTAATTTTAGTGATGAAGTTGTTTTCTAGTGTGACCTTGCCGATTCCCGGTGGATTGAGTTGACCTACCCCTAGAGTTGCCATGGGATGTGATGCGGTGACCCGAGTTGTCCCTAAATTTGGCTATTTACTAAGTTCCTTATTAGCTTACTTGCTCGTGAGTGGTGCAGGCCAGGAATCACGCCCCCAAGAATCCATGGGGCCATGTATTTTGGGCTTGTAATTTAGCCCTTCGTGTTTGGTTTTGGCCTCTTGGACACGTATACACACACACGCCTACTAGTCAGTCTGTATCCATTTTCTTTGACACGAATAGGCTGAAAATTGAAGAGTCATCCAAAAATATCCAAAATCTGCCTCTTTGTTGTTGGTGTGCCTACTCTTTTGGTTTGGCGAGGCTGGGGAGGGACCATAGATTGGGCAGAGTCCTTGGCCCCCACATACACATAAGCTTTTTTATAAGAATTTCCAACTTCCCCAAAGCCACAACCATCATTTGTTTAGAAAAGAAAATGGTTTGGTGGGTTGGGGGGGTGCTTTGCCTTTAGTTTTTCCAACTTGTTGTCATAGTAGGTGTTGCATGGTAATATATTTTTGTGACTCGGATTAATTAGGTTTGGGGACCCCAAACTTCAACATTGTTCTGTTGTGCTGGTGGGCATCTTTGATTGGCCCTTCACCAAAAAAATTTAATCAAGCTTTGGACAATCCCAAAATAGATATTTTGTAATCTCTTCCAACTTTAACATAAAGGCAATAATGCCAAGTTTGAACAAATATTATGTTGGGTGTTTTCAGATGTGGTCTTTTGTTTGACTTCAGTCCTTTCTTTGTTCATCTCTTGTTCCCTTGCCCATGTGTTTTTCCTTTTAATTATTTATTTATTAATATTATGTTGCTTGCTCACTCCGTGAAGTG
>Ga0116228_10002249_pt1 | contig 16617 bp, 12 predicted proteins | sample S1TSphfallax_2_FD_89694 | JGI IMG/M metagenome (GOLD analysis project Ga0116228, IMG submission 89694) | Host-associated microbial communities from peat moss isolated from Minnesota, USA - S1T2_Fc - Sphagnum fallax MG | ecosystem: Host-associated > Plants > Peat moss > Unclassified | place...
CTTGAATATAATTCTTAATTTTTTTTTTGTAACACCATATTTACAAGTTGATTTTTAATACCTTCATCAATTTGCATCCTATTTTTTTTCAATTGAATCTTAATCCAATTGTTAAATTGAATTGAATTTGAATTCAATTTGATTAAAACAAAAAATATCATTAAATTTAAGGTGGTTTAAATATGTACATATAAATTTTTTAAAACTAGATAATAATAAAATGAAAAAAAAACTCCTTGATATAATACTTCCCAAACAATTCCTTATTTGAAGCACCATAAAATTATAACACTTAGTGTCCTCCTTGGGACATATGTCCAAAAATCAAAGTAGGTGTTTGTGAAAACATAACACTAAGTGAAATTTACAATTGGACACATAATTTGGATTTAAAAAAATGTTTGAACCAAGTTTTCCTTGATACTTTGGGATTGCTAAAAACATTATTCCTTATAAACCTAAGCTTATTTGCAACCATATGGGAATGTGGTTTTGACATTTACATATTGTCTTTTTCGAAGTCAAATTTTTATCTATTTAAGACATATTAAACTTGATAAAAAATAGTTGTATAGAAGTAAAGTTAGGTAAGTCGTGATGATGTTCAAAATAGCTCACCCCATTGCAATGAATGACTAAATATTATAAATATCAGCAAAAGAAAGCCCATTATGTATAATGAAGGGGGAAAATAAAAGTGTGCCTATTTTCAGAATTAAAAAAAGGGCAAGGATGGTAGCCCAACTATATTTTTCAATTAACAAAAGAAAAGGGGAAAGGGGAAAAAAGAGGGTGTGGGTTTAGGGGAGGAGGTGTGGCACACTATGGCCTTGCCATTTACATTTTAAAGTATGGCAAGGCCTTGCGAAAGAAGAATTATGGAAACTCAAATATTTCACCACCGAAAATTATCATCTTCAAAAAATCCTCTAAAAAAAACCAAAATCCTTCTAAAAATTACCAAAATCCTTCAAGATATGATAACTCTATAACTAATATCAAGTTTCAACACAAGCCAAAAAAACCATCTTTCAAAAATCCTTGTACAAAAATAGACCTATTATTTATTACCTAGTAGGGGCCAAAATCCCTTAAGCTACTACTATACTCTCATAATGAATCTAAACACAATATCTTTGCCTTGGTAGTAGGCAAGGCCAAAGAATGTGAGCGGCCACCAACTTGTTAAAAGGAGGTTCACGAATGTGCACTCCTTGGCGGTCTCTTAGGGAAGGTTCACATCTTTAAGCACCTCCATCAACCAAATGTGAATTTTTCAAAATGTCAAAAATGAGCAATCTAGCCATGCTTTTACATTGAATTTGCGGTGTTGATCATTCGTGACAACACTTTGTTAAAAACATGCAGCTCTTGTTCTTTGTTTTAATACAGGCAATTTTGTATTACATTCGCAACTTTGACACATGGTTGTCAATTAATGAACTAATTTTGAAATTTTCATTTTGAAAAATAAAATATTTTTTTCACAATAATTTTTTTCTTTGATGTTTTCTTTGATGTTGTAATTTTTTTTTTTTCCAACATTTTGAAAAAATATAATTAGTGTCAAAGCCACCAAGGTTGTTGCTATGGTACTATTGGATCTCCTTAATACTACAAAATGTGGAATTTGGGAAAGAAATGTTGTTTATCTTTGTAAGTCACTTACACCATAAGTAGTTCAAATGGTGAGCATGAATTTAAAAATCAACCCAATTAATCTGGATTCACGATCACCCCGGTGAGTGCTTATGGGCTCGATTATGCACTAGGCAAGGCTACATGACACAAAACAAAGCCCCACCTCCCAAGTAGAAGTATAAAAATCTACATACGACACAAACAAAAAATAAAATCTAAGTACCTAGGGATTAAACCTTAGGCACAAAGATGGGTTACAATCTTTTCCTCCTAGTCTATCATCCATCTCCCAAAGGGAACTCAACAAAGGTAGCCTAGTCGTTCCCTTTGGAAGGTGAACGATTTCTTAAGTTACATAAACTTTGCATCCTTCTTCTTTTCTTTTCTGTCTTTCTCGTCTCCCAATGTCGGTTCAAAGTGGTCATAACGTAGATCCAAAAAAGACCCAAAAAAGGCCCAATAATTGAGCCCTTTAAAGGAATTGGGCGTTAGGGGAGGGCAGGGCCGGCCACTTTCCTCCCGCTTAATTTCTTTTCATGCACAATTAAAATCAAAACACAAAGGAACTTTCCAAAAATTTCTCAAATTTTTGGGTCAAAAAATGTCAAATTTTCACCAAATTTTGACCTAAAAAATACATGATTTCAACCTATACAAACAAAGGAGTTCTTGTATAAGCGAAGGGTTTGCATAGAGACCCTTCTGGGGTTTGGATTTGAGATCTAAAATCCAAAAGGGTCGATATGCAAGCCCGTCACCTGCCTAAAGCTAATTTTTTTTCATCATGTTTGCTTCTTTCCGCTGTAAAGACAGCATATTCCGTAAGTCATATTCTGTTATATTTATGGATTTTAGTATTTTGGGGGATATGTGGAAATTCTACATTTGTAAATTTAAATTTTTTTTGAATAATAATAAAATGATTAAATTTTTTTTTCCCATGCATCCAGCAGCAGACAGAATATGTTTTTTCTTCATTTATTAAAATTTTTATAATGTTTGAAAAATAAAAGTTTTTTTTTCTTTTGAATTTTGTCATGCATCCAGCAGCAGAGAAGCCATTATGTTTCATCTCTGGTGTAAAGAAACCAAAAAGAAAACGAGAACAAAAAGAAAAGAAAAAAAGAAAAGAAAAAGATGAGAAGAAGGAAAAAAAAAGAGAAAAAGATGAGAAAAAGATGAGAGATCGCCCTTTCACAAAATCCTTAAAAAAAAACCATGCGGGTCTTGGTCACTTCCAGAATCGACAGAGTTTCAGGATGGACGAGAAATTCTTCATGGATGGATGCTAAGTTCTTTTTAAAAAACCCTGCGGGCCTGCTGGCTTCCAGAATCGACAGAGTTTCAGGACAGATGAGAAATGCTTCACGGATGGATGATATATTCTTCCTGCTTTTGCAGATTGTGCAGGAGGGAGGGAGGAAGGGAGAGAAGAAGAAGAAGAAGAAGAGAAAGGAGCAGAGAGATCGCAAGAAAAATAGCATTCTTCGTAGCTTGAACAATCTGGAGCAGCTTTCTGGATACTCGGAGATTGTTTCCGTGAGGAAGAGCTTTCGAAAGAACCACTCGGCTTCAAAATCCGTGAAGGTATTTGAAAATGAACTCATTATGTTTTTGTCTCTTCTAGGCTTCTTCTTCTTCTTCATTTCACGCAGGGTTTCAATCTCCCTGTTGCAATGTGTTTCTATGCTGTTCTTGTGAAGCTTTTTCTCATACAGGTGGTAATAGAAAAAAATAGTAAGCTCTTGGAGATTCTCTCTTTTTTCTTTTTTCTTTTTGGGTCTGGAATTGAGTTGATTGCCAAAGTTTCTGAATCTTCTCTCAGGTTGTCTTTCGGGAAAGTTTTGTTTTCCTCTGGTTTTGTTTTGTTTTTTTTGTATTGGAAGGGAATGAAGCTTGCGTCCGTGGTGAGAATGGCTTTTGCAGAAAACGTTCATGATTTGTTTCTGTACAGAAAAGCTCCGGCTCCGGCTTCGGTTTGTCTTGTTCCGAAAGCGGCATTTGTTGCAGTGCATGAAATTTTGGAATCCGATCATGCGAGCATGTGTGCAATTTCTGTGTCTTGTAATGCATTCGATGTCTGCGAGCGAAGCGTCGTTAGAGCGATCTACCGGATGAGGCAAGGAGATCGCATCGCGAACATATCTTGTGTCGGGGTTTCCTGACGCGATTCCTGTAAGCGTTTTTGTATATCTCTGCCAGAGCGCACGCGATATGTGAGCTTTCTGTTGATAAAAAGCTTCTTGCCGCCATGGGAGACGCGGCTCCATCAGTGCAGTCTTCTTCGGCGGAGAAACCGCCAGCAGCAGCAGCACCACCACCACCACGGCCGACGATATCGGAAGAAGCTTCAGAGGTTCTTCCAATGGAGACTTGTTCTTCGTCAATTGTCCGCCTCAACGTGGGAGGGATGCTGTTTGCAACCACGATCGACACCTTGACGCAGCGGGACACGGAATCCATGCTTGCCGTCATGTTCAGCGGCCGCCATCGCCTCCACATGGATGCCAACATGGGAGCAGTGTTTATAGACAGGGACGGCACACACTTCAGACACATTCTGAACTGGCTCAGAGACGAAGTCGTGCCTACCATGGACATTGCAGCATACCAAGAGCTTCTCAGGGAAGCAGAGTATTACCAGCTCACAGGCTTGATCGAGGCCCTTACTCCACTCCTGTGCAAGAAAGAGGAAGATGACAACACAAAACCTGAGATGACACGACGTGATGTGATCAAGTGCCTTCAATTCACAAAAGTGCGGCTTCGAGGTGTTAATCTTTCAGGCCAAAACCTCTCAAAGCTCGACTTGAGCGGAGTCGATTTAAGCTATTCATGCCTCATCAACACATTCTTCTCGAGAGCAAATCTGAAGCAAGCAGACTTCAGTGGAGCTGAAGCAGATGGAGCCAATTTCCACTCTGCAAACCTGTATTCCTGTCAATTCATAGCAGCACGGATGCGGGGTGCAGTTCTTGCTGGGGCATATCTACAGAGTGCAAATTTGCAAGATGCCTGTCTCATAGACTCCAGTTTCTGCAATGCCGATCTTCGTTCTGCGCATCTACAGAATGCAGATCTTTCCAATGCTAATCTGTCTGAGGCCAACTTGGAGCAAGCAAATCTGAAGGGTGCTAAGCTTAATGGGGCCAATCTGCGAGGTGCCAACCTTCAAAGAGCTTACCTCCGGGACGTCGATCTTCGGGATACCATATTGGAGGGTGCTTCTTTGAATGGTGCCAATCTGCAAGGAGCTAGCCGGTGACAGAGAAGTTACTTCCTCTTCTGCTCCTCCTCCTCCTCTAAAGTTCTTGTTTGAAATTAAACTTTTGTTCATCCTCAATTCTTTCTTCCAGAGAAATTCTTGGGTCTCCCTTACTGTACATCTCAAGAAACAGGGGGTCTTCTCACATTTTGCATTATGGAATAGGTAATGAACAACCACAACTCATGCTATGATAAACCCTAGATGGATTTGGCAGCAAAACAATAAGCAGATGATTGAGGTTGAGTACTTCACAGGTCTTAGGATTTGTGATTAGCAACCTTCATGAACTTGAGAAACATTTGAATGCAATGGCTTGATATCACTGCTTATTGTGAGGATTGCCAGTATGGTGTGGATTCTTGGTTATACTTAAGGCATCTTTTCTTGTGCTGCCTGCTAGAGCAATTGTTGCTTGGGTCATGAGCTTATCTACTGCGATTTAACTATGATGGTCATTGTTTTGTTGCAGTCTATGTTTGTTTAGAGACATAAAATATGTGCAATGACAGATATGATTTCTTACCTGCTGCATCAAATTACGTACAACTCAGAAAAGCTAGCTGTCTGGCTTGTTTGGATTGTTCTATGACACATGAACCCTAAAAGCTATTTAGACCCAGTTTAGAAAGTGCATCAGAGCTCCATTTGTTTCTTTACAAACCATTCATTGTCCTGCTTGATATCATCACTTTAATGTAGAGGGTGATTGTTTACTCTGACGGTCCAGATGAATTGCTGAGATGCTGCACCTTTCACCTTTGACAATACCTTGGGCCTCAATTCAGTACTATTTGTAAAGTTCACAATGTGAATTGCCTTTGCTCTTTTGCTTCTAGGTTAACAGCTGCTTTTGTTCTGTGCCATGACTCATAATCAGTCTTTCTCAATCCTTGTCGTCCGGCATCCATCTGTAGCAGATGCACACCCCTTATTGACTCTCATACTACTTTGTTTCATCACACTCAATCTGGTACCATGCAAACTCACTGTATCCTCCTTTCTATTTGTTTTCTCCTTCATTTCTTTCTGACCATTGTTCTCTCATACAAACTATAAGCTTCAAATTTTCAAAATTCAGGTTCAGTTTTTTGCTGCAGCATGATAAGATTGCTTAGGTTACTATCCATATGTACTGCTGTGTTGTGAACCTGAATGTCCCTGTTCATCATCAATGCTGTAACATGAGTTCAAGTTGTTGCCAAGCCTTAGGAACCCTTCATGATTGCATTACACAAAAAGCAGTGAGAGGGAGGACATTTGTGAATGCATATATTCATGGCACCCGGGGTATACAAATTGAGCTAGTGAGCACTAACAAGTAACTAGGTTCTTGAGTAGCAAGTCCTTAGCTTTGACTTCAAGTCACTGCAAAGCAGGTGGAAATCAAAGGCCACAACAAGTTTGGGATCATGATTAGGCTTCTTGAAGGAAGGGTTTTGGGGCTGCATGGTGGTGGCACTGACAATGTTCTTCCAGTAAGAAGCAGAATCACTACTGTTAGGGTTTCATCAGCCCAGACACTCAGAAAATCATCAGAAAACATGTAGTGGTAAATCGAAAGGGGAATCTCTGTGCAGTTTTCTCAATAGAAGCCACTTTCTCATTTCATCAGGGTAAGTTTTTCCAGTCCTCAGACCAACCAAGGTTCCTATCCCCTCCCTGTATCCAATTCTCAAAATTCAATGCAAACTAGACACCTTTAAGATGCCCTTGTCTAAGAACTTTCTGGAAGCTTTAACAGTGTGAAGGTTTTGTTGCACATTATTGTAACCAATTCCCACTTAATCATATACCTAGCAGGTCACTCACATGATGGTCTGCTGCTCCAACACAGAATGGGCAATTTTTTCAAAGAACAAAGCCCACATGATCATGGTCTGTTGTTGAATAGGTTCTATAGCACTGAATAGACAGCACCTTCCTGCATCCAAACTACCCTCTACCTTTGCAGCTGTTTGTTTGGCCATTGCTGATGAAGAAGACAACACTAAATGTCACCATATTGAAACATATGCTGGAGGAAGATATCCATATGAAGGTATGCACATGCAACAACACACACAATCCCACATAAATCATGTTTTCAGTTTAACTCAATTCTGTCAGAAGCTGATTAATTTTTTCCTTGAATGAACAAGATCAATTTGTTACTCGTGTCTAATCTGCCAGCAGCTGAATTTTCTTTTCTCAACTGAACAAGATCAATTTGCTAATTGTGTCTGCTCTCCAGTTCTTCATTAGATTCCCTGAAGGTATATAATTTCAGCAATAAAGAATAACTCTCATTTCTCAGGAGCATCGAGAATATTTCTCAATACTGACATTAAGAACTGAAGAGGAAACCAAAAAAGAAGGTAAAGAAGAGGTTCTGGTATGAGCAGATAGAAACCAACACAAATGTACTCTCTATAGAGCTTCTGTGACATTCTTTCAGCATTCTTTCATTGTGGAGCTTTTCACGTTGGTTGCATCAAAAAGGAAAACTGAAATGCAGAAATGAAAAGGAAAAAAATTGGGTCCAGTATGTGGCGTACAATCCATCATGTGTTGAGTTTGATCCTGAAAATCTTGATTCCATTTGTTGCTGACGCCGAGGACCCATTTGGGAATCTGCTATCTCTTTTCATTTCCGCACTTTCTCTCTCTCTCTCTCTCTCTCTCTCGGGTCCTCTTCATCCTTCCTCTACTCCTGCTGCCAAAGGAAACCCTAAAACTAAGGGAGCTGAATATAAGAAAGCAGGCTCTGCGTGAGAACCAATATGGCTCGCAGACGAATCACCAGCACACTGAGTTGTCCAAAGAAACCCCCTAAAAACCAAAACACTGTCACGATCTCCATTGACTAAGTACCTATCTCCTTCTTCTTCCTCTTTTAGCAATTCCAAGCCTACTACTACTACTACTACAACATACGTCTCTTTAACAAAAAAAACCTCAACACAAACACACCTACTCTCTCTCTCTCTCTCGCTCGAAATCCTTTCACAAAAACACTTACTACACTCAACAAATACAACAATTTTTCTGCAGTGGCTAACCATCAACAACCCTTTAGTTTTTTTTTGGGCGAAATTTCGCCAAATTTCGATCTGCACAAAGGATTTTTCATGGAAAAAAAAAGACCCAAAAATTCGCCAGATTTCGAAGAAATTTTCCCCAAAGTGCCAACCAACAGTGGATTTTCAAATTTTGGCTAATAAATTTATATGATAAGTTCTAGCCAAGAATATAGAAGGATTCTGGTTTTTTTCTACTTAGTATTTAGAAAAATCTGGCTAAATCATCTTTATGGATGATCGCCACTTCAGCTACCACAAAATTGAAAAAAAAAAGAAAAGAAAAAAAACCCTGAGATTCAGCATCACCTGCACCTACTAGGTATGACTTTTTTACCACTTAGGCGGCATGGCTTTTGCTGGCTGAGAAGTAACAGAACATTCATTGGGACCTATCTCCACAAGTACGCACTCACATTGATGCAGATGGTTTGTGCAAGTTTTTGAGATTTTCTTTACACTAGAGATATTGTTGTCCAAGCATCAAGTTCTTGTGCATAATGATTCTGAGTATATATATACCCCAGTAAAGCTAGGGTTGAGCATTTTATACACGCAGAAGTTGCATACAAAAGGTGCAGGGAGCAGGTCTCCTTGATGCTTTCTTCTGAAATTGACCAACTTTTGCATTCAATAGAACCATTGATATTGCATCAAAAGGGTGAACCAACTGTCCTCTCTCTCTCTCACACCCGGCATTGTGTGTGTATCCAAAGCAAATTATGTGCTGCTGCGTCATCTAGCAGAGTTAGGGTTCACTCTTACAAAACTTGAGCTTGATGCTCCAAACACATAGAAATCAGTTCACTATGTGTAAAGTGCATTCATAGTAGTATCTTCAAGCCATGCTGTGCTAGCTTGAATATGGGGTTCTGTATTACAAATGCATGTAAAAATTTCTTCAACATGACTTGAAATGGTTTTCAGATCAAGGTTTTGGTGTATTAAAAAATTGGAGGAAAACAAACCTTGCTTAAACCCAAATAAACCTTGTTTGACAAAATAATAATTTTCTGCTAGTCCAACCCAAAATGAAACATTCTTAGATGCTTAAAATTTGGCCCATTTGCCTTACGCTAGCGCCCAACTCAAGAACCCATGAAATATGTGATCGCCTCATACATGGCATCACTATCTAGATATCGCCTCCTTGCCTCGTCCATTGGCTTTACTCTCCTTGCCCTTGGGCCAACAACAAAATACATTTAATTACGATCTTGAGTTGGCCCAAGAATTCATCATCATGAGTGGGTTAAGTTGAGCCAGAGATAATTTTTTGGGCTCAGGACATGGTGTACAATGGGTTCAGTGCATTACAGTGGCCAGCTTTGTCTACTTGACATTTTCCAGTGTGAATAGGGTCTTCATAGGGTTTCCTGGATTGGGATCTCATTTTAGGTTAGGCGAACGGAAGGACACTCCAGGTCCTCTCTTCCAGTTCTTCCTCACATATAGTATCCTCGTTTTAAGATCTCAAATTAGGGTTTGAGGACGAAGAAGGAGAGAGTCGCTTCTTCAGGAAGGCTCCTTTTCTGTTGCAGCTGCGCTTGTGTGCTGAGTTGCGGATCATCCTCATCGCCGCCCGCGCCTCGCATTTTTTCTCTCTCTCTCTCGACTCGCATTCTTCAGCATGGTAATCTCTACTTTTCCTTTTCCTTCTTCATTTCCTTATTGATTTTTTTTCTTTTTTTTTTCTTTGTGGTCGGGTTTCGTGTTTTAGGAAGAAGTTGAACTTACTCGATTCTGTGGAAGTTCTTCGAAAAATTTCAGATATCGTCGTCCGCGGCCGCGGTTTTCTGTTTCGTTTTTATCATCGTCTACATCTTGTTCTGTTTCATGGCCAGCTTGACGTCTCTCTGTTTTTTGGGGGTTCATGTTGCGTTGTCTCTTGCTATATTTGCGGTGCACAATATTAGGATTTTTCATGTTCTCTTTATTGGATAGGTCGTTACGCCTCATTACTGCATGCCTGTTGTTACCTTTCTCGATCTCTTTTCTGTTCGCTGCTTTTTTCCTTTCAGCAATGAAGGATGTTTGAGTTTTTTCTCAAGAAAACTGCATCTCAGACTGTGGTAAACCTTACTAAGTGCTATGATGCATAATAATATGTGTTGCACAACTGTGCCAAGATGTGTTAAGCTTGATCCTATGTTAACTGTGTCTTTGTTCTAAGGAGATAGGATGGTGGCGCCATGGTTGGTTGATTGCAGGATACAGCTGTGAAGTTGGCGATTGTGATGAAGGTGATTGGCCGAACAGGGTCAAGGGGACAAGTGACTCAAGTGCGTGTGAAATTCTTGGATGACCAAAATCGACTAATCATGCGCAATGTCAAAGGACCTGTGCGTGAAGGTACATTCTCTTGACACTGTTATACAGTATCCATGCTCCCCATCTGTGTTCTCTTTCTTGCCATTGATGGTTCTTGCTTTGGGGGCTTAAGTTAGTGCAATCAGACTTCTTTTGAGTTTTTTCCTCTGCTTCTCAAGCCCTGTATATGCTATCTCACTCTGCAACCTTGAATTTAGTAAACTGGGTTGATCAGGGTGCTGAAGGATCACACACTGCTTGCCTTTTAACGGGAATGGGATGATCTGAAGATGATCATTGTATCTGGTCCACATTGTTGAGAAACTTTGAATTGCACAATGAGAACACATGTGATCCCTTTTGCCTGCCATGCACTGTTGAGAAGTCTGGGTAACTCCTATCAACAACATGGGTTTTCAAAGTCAGGTTTCTAGTTGTATGCTGATCTTCGGCTTTTGTCCCTTTTTTCATTAGGGAAGGTTGCACCATGACGATTTGGTTGCTGAATAAGATGTGGAAACCTTACAGTAATTTGGGATATGCATAACTGTGGTGAAATTTTTGTCACTCTTGATGCAGGTGACATTCTGACTCTTCTTGAGTCAGAGAGGGAAGCAAGAAGGCTCCGGTGATGTGCTTGCAATGCAAGTTGCTGCTGGGATGCAGTTGGCCTGGTAGTCTATAGAGTCTATTTTACAATGTGAAACTGGCTCTGTTGTACTGTTGGTGAGATGTAATCCGATTGTGGGTCCTCATATTCAGTTTTTCAATGACTTCTGCTGAGTTTCTACTGTCACAATTCATGGTGTTGATGATTGAGCTACCAGTTTACTGCATATTGTGCTGTGCCTGAAGTAGTTGCCAACTATGCAATGAGATCGACCCATTGATTATGCTGGCCCTGGATATGTGAATGACCAGGGTTTGGTATCCACTGGAGCTTCAGTAAATGATTTATGAAATAACAATGTCCAGGTCTAATCTATTTCAAATTATTTGATCTGTGCTAATTGTCAACAGAGATAGTTGGGGTTTTTCAAGTTCATTGCCCAAGTAAGGGAATGGGTTCTGGGGATGAAACAATAAGATTAATTCTGGTGGTTGGTTGTTGTTGCCACAGATTTGTGCTCACCCACATTGTGCAACACTAATATTATTGATGGTGATTTGTTCCACAAAACATAACCCTGACTCTTTGAAATTCCCATGGCTGCAGAGCCTTCTCTATGGCTGGGAAAGAAAGCTCAACTGATGAAGTTAGGGTATGTTTGTCAATGTTCTCATCATGTTTACTTCCATGTTTTTGGTCATCTTTTCTTTTGTCAGAGAATTCTTTAAACATGGTTGGAATCTGTGTTGTCTAATCTCAATGCTATAAGGAGGTGCACAAGAATTCTTAATGCAGGTGAGTGGCAGAAAGCCAAAACCCTGTCATAGTAAAGGAATTGCCAATTTTTCATGCTTCTGGACCATTTATTGCCAATACCATTAAAATGCATTATGTGATTCTTGTTGTGTCTGTCATAGTAGTTTAAGGGCAAAGGGATGCATTGTTATCATTGGGAATTTGACTACATGCATTTTGTAAGCAAACAATGGGTCTCCAGGTAATAACGGTTTGTTTGTAATGAGCAAAGCCTGATATTGAAGTGGGAAGTTGGTGTTGAGGATGTGAATCATGATTTTAACCTAATTTCTGTCTCCACACTATATTCTCTAATTTCCAACTACTTGGAAGATGTTCTCTCTTTTATGCGAAAATGCACATGCTTGAAATGGAAGTACACAGTGGCGCCCATTAACTCTTCACTGGATGCAATCAATCTGGTGGGTCTGGAATCAGAACACATCATGCTTGAATGGATATGGGGTCTATGCATTATACTTGTAAGTTGTGAAAACTATGACATAAAAACTAAAACAAACTTCACATCACCAAAAAAATTGTCAAATTGCCTCCATCTTTGACAAGAAGACTTATTATACTGAATATTCCATGACACATTGGGAATAGAGTTCAATCAACTTCTCAATATCATTCAAAGTTTAAAATCAAGCCTTACATCTTGACCTTTCTTACACATTATCCAAACATTTTAATGGCATCACATTCTTAAAAGCTAATGCCTTCAAACAAAAATATTAATATCAAAATCTCTTACGCTTTTAAGCTTGAATAGTTCCACGAAACAACAATCTTGACCTTACACTGATTTCACAGGTATGGTTTATCTTTCCCACAGTATCTTGATTGGTATGTGACAGACAGTCACACTAAAATGTGCTTTGGGGACCAGTTCTTCTCTGTGATTTCTTGTCTATCTCTACTTCTGTTTTGTTTCTGGTATGAGTCTTGTACTTATCAAAAAGATATGGGCATGTGAGATCTATTGTCTGATACTGGTGGGTATGCCAAGCATTGCCCCTGCAGAAGAAGATTTAAAAATCAGTGAGCAGATTGGTAAGATCACCTTTTAAATTCAATTCTAAAAGCAATCTGGCAACCTCAGAGACCTGGAATTATGTGTGGGCACCAGTCTCCATAGTCTTAACAAGTAGAACTGGTCGAGGGGATTACGATGGAAAGCACATTTTGTGGACCACACAGGACCATTACTGTTCTACGTGAAGCTTTCACCAACATATTTGATAAATGTGTGGCATGGTGTGATGATGGCATGCTATGGCCAGCAAATTTCACAACAAAGCTGTACAGTGTTCTTTCTGCCTAAGAGAGCTGGAACAGGATTTTCAGGCAGAGTGGCAATCCACTGATGTCTCCGTATAGATGGCATTGCTTGATGGCTTTAGAATGCATGTAAACATGCAGAGCACAACTTGTTTTTTGAGCATGTGTTTAGCACTTCACCCAAATCACATCTCCCCACATCATGCCTTGATGACTGCAAATGTATGTCCTCATATGTGAAGCTGCTTAACCCAGATTTATCAACCAGAGATTCACGTAGTCCAATTCTTTTTGTAGCGAAACAGATGCACTTCGTTGGAAATATCCGGCAGTGAAGATATTTCACTTTCAAAACAAGCACAACAGCCTGGTGAGATTGTAGTGGTTCTTAGAATTGCTCTGTTCCAATTTCCAAAGACTGAATAAGCCAACACTTTGTTCAACAAAATTTTCTTTCCTTTCTCTATAGGGAACCCACCTCATTGCCTCACTCCCAAGTTTGGTTGTCAGTCAAGGTTAGAGCCATGACAGTTGTACTTTTCTTTCTTTGCTCTTAATGGGTTCTTGTTCCATTCATTCAGATTCATGATTTGTTTCTTCCTTTCTCTTAGCCTTCTCTTTCAATGCACCAACATCTTCCTTGTTTGTCATCATTAAAGACTTGGTGCCATCAATAATCTAAGTGCTGATTTGTGACACATGTTGGAACATCTTCATGAGCTGCCTCCACAAAAACAGTCTTATGTTTCGGGTATCAAATCACATTCCACCACTTCAACTCCAAGCGATGTCTCATTGAAAGTCTCTAAGTCACTGAAGTCCAAATCAAATGTGTCATTGTTGAAATCTGGATTACATACATGCTAAAGAAAAAAGCATTGCTTGAGCCTTGGTCCCATTCCATCCTTGAATTGCCTTAGAGTTGTAAGGCCAAGTTCTTGCAGTAATAAATACCTTCTTCGTGTTGGTTAGAATTAAAAGTGTTTTTCAAAACCAAAGATCAGGAGAAGTAGAAAAATAGGAAGAATTAACTCCTGTTTGAAATTGCTTTCGGTCCCCAGAAGAGAGGGATATGCCAACCTAGGAAGTAGTGCAAAATCAAGGTGACATGCACAGCACCAGGTAGCAAGCTACCAGACAACCCCATCCCCAAGAAAATTTAAATTAATATCATGCAGCTCAACAAGACTCGCATCAGATATTAAACTAATAAGAACAGATACTACACTTGATCTTAGCCTGCAAGGCCAAGAAAAGTATGAAGCTAATGGAGTCAAACTGAGGTATATATATACTGCGGTAATGAACAGCTTTTGGCAACCAATAAGTTACAGGATTAAAGACTTGGGCTTGCTCTTCAAACCCTTCTTTGCTTTTCATTTTTTGTGTGTGTTTGTGTGCTCTGTAGTATTACAGTGCTTCTGCAATAAATTGTTGCACAAGTTCACCACTACAACTCGATGATGAATTATAGGGTTCAAGGGAAACAACATGAAGCACACGGTGTTTAGGCAGAGCACACTGGAATAAGGAAAGTCATACATGTGCATATTTTACAAGATGATAACCATTCAAATTGGAAACCTAATAGTGATAAACATTTGAAGATGCTATGGTGTTTTGATGGTACACACATTTGAGTGGTGAATATCAAGGGATGTAATGGGTTCGAAATCATGTTTGGTGTGAACTTGTCCAAAATTATTGTAACAAAAATTTTACTATTAGAAATGTGTCGCAATATATAATTGTACTAAAGTTCTAAAGGGGATGATGTTTAGAGCATCTCCATTGCATTACTCTAAAAGGATTTGTATGTCAAATTTTAGATGACTATTACACCAAGTTGTTGTAAATATCAACATTTGGAGCAGATTTGTTTCTTGGGTGAACACTTGTTTTGGGAAAAGAAAATGTTTCCTCAATGTATCATGTTCAACATTTATAAAGTATCTTAAGGCAAAAGAAAGAATTATGGAAACTAAAATATTTCGCCATGCAAAAATACAATCTTGAAAAAATCCTCTGAAAGAACCCAAAATCCTTCAAGATATTATAACTCTATAACTAATCTCAAGTTTCAACACAAGCCGAAATATCATCTTTCAGAAATCCTCATAATAAAATTAGACCTATTGCCTAGGGGCCACAATCCCTTAAGCTACTATACTCTCTATAATGAATCTAAACACAATATCCTTGCCTTGGTAGGGAAGGCCAATAAATCATGAAGTTCATTCTCTAAAGGGGCTTGTGCTTGTATTTCATGTATGTCATATATAAGAATAGAAAAAAGTATGTTGCATTATCTCCATTCAAGAATGATATATGGAATTAAATCTTGATTGTTAGTATTTGGTGTTTCTTTTTTTTTTCTTTTTTAAAAAAAATTATGAAATTTTTTGTTCTTTTTTCAACAATAAAATGTGGAAAATTGTGGAAGATTTTGTTCTTCGAGTGTAAATTCAAAAAGTTATGCTTGTTTTGGAAAAAAAAAATCACCACCAAAATTTTCAATATTACAAAATTGAAAAGAAAAGAACCCTTTTAGTGTTATGACAATGGAAAGATCGAACAAATGAGTGATGAAGTCACCATAACTTGTAGACAAACTGATGAAATTGAGAATTACCAAAGTGGATGAGAACTAAATGAGGAAAGACAGTTCATCATTGACAAATATGACAAGTATGGATGATTTTAGAGTGGTGGTATTAGGTTGCATCCAATCCACAAATAGTGATGAAATGTTTTGTGGATTAGGTCTGGGCACACAAATTTCAATAAGAGCTGAATTGAATGAAACTCAGATGAGTTCTAGTAGTTGTGTATGCATGTATAGAAAAAGGGTTTAGGGTTTAAGGGTTTAAGGGTTTAGGGGTTTAAAAACACTTTCCCCCAACCTGCCCACGAATTGGAAGAGTGCGGTTTTTATATTTTATAAGGTTTTTTTTTTGGGGCAAAATTGTCCAAGAAACTCAAAGCTGTGAAAACTTCCTAGAATTTTTTTGGGTTGCCCACAAATTGATCTTTGGAATCTTTTCCACTCTGCCCAGGACCAACCTCAATACTTAACCTCAGGTATAAAATTACTATGTCTGGCCCAATGTTTCTTTTTGAGCAATTTATTGCATCTCGGCAACATACGAATGAAATGAGAATATTTTTCCATTCTCTTGATTATTTTTTTTATAAAAAAAATCATTTTTTTTAAATTAAAAATTTTTGAAAAAAAATGGCCATATTTAGACACATTTTCTGATCTTACAACAATTAGTCACACCACATTCCAATTTCCAATTGTTTGTTATTTTTAGCATTGATTTTTGAAAACTAGTTGTCGTGCATTCTTATGTTGGCACTTACATCTCTAACTATCAACACACATACAACACATAACACAAAAATATTTTAAAAACATAGCATGTCCAAAAAAAAGAAATTAATTTTTTAAAAATAAAATAAATATATTACAAAAAATAAATAAAATTTAAACCTAAAAAGCACACCCAAAAAATCACATAACCCGTGTCAAAAACAATTGCATAAAAAACTCATAAAAACTTTAAAAAACATAAGCTTGTGTTCCAGAATTTCAAATCACCAAAACAAAAGATGTTGAACTCACTTTGGACATAGGCTCTTCTTATTAA
>Ga0116228_10002250_pt1 | contig 16617 bp, 10 predicted proteins | sample S1TSphfallax_2_FD_89694 | JGI IMG/M metagenome (GOLD analysis project Ga0116228, IMG submission 89694) | Host-associated microbial communities from peat moss isolated from Minnesota, USA - S1T2_Fc - Sphagnum fallax MG | ecosystem: Host-associated > Plants > Peat moss > Unclassified | place...
ATTATTGACCAAATTAATTGGTGATAATAAAATAGATTGGGATGAAGCATCTATCAACAATATTATTTTCATACAAAACTACATATAAAGTAGCAACATGGTATACACGATATCAATTAATGTATGGATTACATTCATTGATGCCCACCGAGTACCAGTTATTGGTGGAAAGCAAAGTAATAAGAGTTTTAACTAACAAGGTTTTAGAATTGGAAAAGTTATAAGAGGCTAGGATGCAAGCTACAAAAACCAATGGTATTCAACAATGAAATAAAACATTATGGAGTTAGCAAAGGAATCCCAAAAAAAAATCAATTTTGGTGATTATGTTATGTGGTTTCCAAAGGTAAATAAGTCACACATAGCAAAGTTCACTAGGAAATGGTTTAGACCACATAAAGTACAATATGTGTTGCCAAATAACACTATGTTATTAGTGACAATTAAAAAGTTTGAAGCTAATCTTATGCTAGTCAATGTGAATAAACTCAAACCATACAAATACATGGAATCTGAAGTTCAAAAACAAGAACAACAAATTGCAACGTACTAGGAGCAAAGTGCAGATGGATTTCAAATAGATGATTTTGATACATACATGGAAGATGAAGATTATGTAAAATAGTAACCACATATATGGGGTAATGAAAAAGAAGAACAAATGGAAGATTATAAGGTCAAAACAATATTGATTTCAAAACTTCAGATGACAAAACTTTTTTTGAGTAATAATTATAAATGAGAGGAATCTAGGATATAGAAATCTGAAGCTAATGTTTCAAGGGCATTAACCGAATCAGCAAATGTGTTCACATAATGAGCAAATGTATTAACATAATCAACAAAAGGTGTATAGGGAGAACTATGTGGAATCAATACAACTAATTTAGGAAGACTAGGGATGCAAAACAATTGGAAGACAAAATCTAAAGCGTTTATTCACAATGATGACATAATGTGCTTCCACATGGATGTACAAGGGACACAAAAAGTGGTGGTGATGGGTTGTCATAATTTCAAGGTGATGGGTTCTAGTCACAAAATTTGACAAAACCTATTATCTTGTCCGAATATATATAGTACTCATTTTTTAAAGCATAAATGGTTTAGTCTTCTGGGCAAAATATTGCCTTTGGGATGTTGTAAGTTTTTCGAACAATTTTAATACACATTCTGTAACCATTCAAGTTGTGAGGTAAACGTGTGAGCATCACAAGTTTGATTAGGTATTCCAACAAGTTTAGTGTGGTTGGGTAATCTATTCAATGCATTTGCATTAAATGGGATATACCAAGTTTGTAAACAATTTTGAAATCATACTCCAAAATAATAAGAGCCATCTAGCTAACCTATTAGAAACTTGTGGCTTATTAAGAAAATATACTAAAGCCATGCGATCCACAAATAATGTAAACTTGTTGTTTAACAATTAATGCTTAAATTTGTATAAGGCATAAACCATAGTTAAAGCCTTTTTTCTATAGTAATATAGTTTTGTTCAACAAAATTAAGTAGTTTTAATGAATAATAATAGGTTGATATATTTTACCTATTGGGTTTTGGGCCAATATGGCCCTTATTACTACTGAGACACATCAATGTGAACATGAAATTCCAATTCCAAGTTAGGATTGATAAGTATAGGAGCTTGAATGTACCAGTTCTTGATATCCTCCCAAGCGGTTTAACATTTAACATTCCATTTGAACACTTCAGCTTTTCTAAGTAACTTGGTGATTGGTGCCATAACAAAGGCAAGATTCCCGATGAAACATCTATAAAACTAAGCCATGCCATTGAAAACTTGAATCTCTTAAGGTGTTTTGGGCACTAGCATTTTTACTAGAGCTTTTATTTTCTTAGGATCAGGTGTCTTCCCTTCTTTGGAGACTATGAATCCTAAAATATTTTTAGAGCATACCATAAATATGCATTTATCTAAATTCAAACAAATGCCATACCTTTGCATTTTAGAAAACATTTTTTGAGGTTTTCCAAATGAGTGGAGAGGTCGTTAAAAATAGTAAAATTGTCTTAAAAAATCTTCATGAACACATCAATGTTTTCATGGAAAGCTTTGGTGACGGCCCTTTGATAAGTAGGCAGTCCATTTTTGACCCCAAAAGGCATTACAACACATACAAAAGCCCCCCAATCAATAACAAAGGTAGTTTTGTATTGGTCTTTTGATGTTATGGAAATTTGATGGTATCCAAAAAAACCATCTAGAAATGTATAAACTTCATGTCTAATTACAATGTTATTAACCTCATTAGTAAAAGGTAATGAGTATGGGCCCTTCTTAGTAGCTACATTAAGTTTTCTAAAGTCCACACAAATTCCAAGTTTTCCATTTTTCTTAAAGATTACAACTATAGGTGATAGCCAAATAGCCTTTTCAAGATGTTTAATAAAACTTGCAATAACAATTTGTCAATATCATGTTTGACAATGGCTACATAATTAGGATTTAACCAGTACCTTGCTTGATGAATAGGTGGTATTGGTATGTCCAATTCAATTTGATGTTGAATTACGTCAAGTGGTATTCCTTTCAAATCTTTGTAATTTTAGGCAAAAATGTGCTTGAACTCCATTAGCAATTCAATCAGTTGATGATTAATAACAAGTTCCACATCTCTACTAATTTAAACTTTTTGTAGGTTTTCTTTAGAACCTAAATTGATCTTGGTCAAAAAAAATTTCAGTGATAATCCATCTCGCAATGCGAAGGTTTTAAACTGTGATTTGAGCATGCTTCTTGTTAATTTCCATTTCTCCTACTTCAAGTAGGAAAAATGTCTCTAGTAAATGTTGTTGGAAAGTATTTGGGGGTATAGCTCTCTTAATGGGTTGTATAAGCACCAGTTTGACAAGTATATAAGATGAAACAAGTGGCTCTAACATAGGTTCAATAGGTTTATTAACTTGTTCGACTAAATTTAAACTTGCTGATGTAATCAACTTAACAATTTGCTTTGACCAGATTGATGTAGGAACAACTATGGTTCCTATTGAAAATGGTCATGGTTCTATAGTTGGACACTTGGTTGGTGCTCCAAGTTTTTTAGTAACAAGTATGGTTTTAACTATATAGTAATAGTGTTGTTGCCCCAATCATGAAACAATTTAGCATCCTTTAACCAGGGATGACTTAACAACATAAAGTAGTTGGAGTTTAACACATTACTCTTAATTACAGTAAAAGTCACTACATAGGGAATTCCATGAACAAGAATTCTAAGATCTTTAATCAAACCTAAGGGTTTTGTAATGGTTTGATTAACCATATGAAGGTTATAAGGTGTAGGTTTTGGTTTTGACAAACCTAATTGTACCCTCAATTTCTCTATAATAATATTAATTCTACAACCACCATCTAGAAGTATGTCTTCAATGAAGTTCTTCCCTACTTGAATTTGTATTATTTCCATTTGATGATTAATGGCAACTAATGCAACTACCGGTTTTGGTAAAATAGGTTTTGATCATATTGGGTTTAAAATTTAACATTTGATATTAGGGATCTCTTGCAATAATTGTCCCAAGTTCAATGTATATTTGGTTTCCAAGACTTGTTTATTAATATACCTTAGAATTTCTTCTCACATTTTTTGTAGTAACCTATTCTTGATAGGTTGTTAATTCACTTCAATGGTTTGAATGCTTATAGTTGGTTGAGTCATGGTTCAATTTATTAGGCAATCCAACCTAATTATTCTACAATGAACCCTAATTGATAGTAGCAGGTTGTTTTTTAGCCCCACTATGTTTTAGTTGTCTAATAGTTTCAATGAAAAAATCTCATAGATGTTTTTTTTGTTGCCATTCTTCAACCCCTTTAGTTTTAACCAACTCCCTCTCCTTAAACACCTATTGTTTTGATTGTTAACTACAAGAGGGAACAATAGCTATTACATTAACTAGCAAATTGTCGGTTTTAAATGGTTTAGGTGTTCTTGAGGCGTTAAAACTGACAGGTTTAGTTCTAAACATGTTTTATACTTCAAATTTTTGGGGGCATTCTCCAAATCTATGTTCTATGCTAGAACAAATTATACAAGGATAACAAGCATGTATTTTTCCTAATTTAATAGGTTGGGTTTTTGTTCCTACTATAGTTTTGTAGACTTAACTATAACAATTGGCACAACTGGTACCTCTCTTTTCCTGTTATGATACGTTTCCACTGAATGATTGGTTTTACCACAATTGGTACAAGTTAATGTTGATTTAATTATAACAGTTGGTATTACATATTTAACTACTACATTAACATGTGGTGTAGTTAGTAAACATTGTAATTCAAACTAACACTTCCACTTTCCTCACATACTACAATAGTTTTTTTGTGTTTGATTAAATTATTTTTCTTTAGACCTACAATTGTTAATCTAAGGTAAGGTAATAAACTTGCCTTGAAAATAGTAGTGAGAAAAACATATGTTGTTCTAACCTATAGATAATTAGCTAATTTCAATAGGCATTCGTAGTAAACCTCAACACATTCAACGATTTATTGTTGTATGTTACACAATTGCATGTAGACCTCCTCATCATTCTTTACAATTCTTAATCGCTTGCAAAATGGTTGTTCCAACTTTTCAAAAATGCAGTTTAGATGGTTTTGAACGTAGTTTTCACCCCATTCAAAAATATTATCCCTGAGAATAAAACCAAACAAGTTGATGATGTCAACCTCCATTGGTTCACAATTAGCTTTACTCTAATGTGAGCATCTGGATTAATGTCTTTGACATAAGTTGGGTATTGTAACTTCATGTATGGTAGCTTGGTGGCTGGTTCTGAAATAAGTTGCACAACAAATGGTTGATACCATGGTGGTATAAACATACGTGAATCAAGTGTTGGCCATCCAAAAGATCCAACAAGTGGATTGAAGGGTTGCTCTCCTAGCAAATCTCCTCTAGGTGAACTTCTTCCAAGTGAATTTCCAGATTGTCTTCCATTTGGTGGTTGGTGATCAAACCTCTAGGTATATGAGTTGGTAAACTAGTAGTAACATGTATAGTGGTTAGCATTGATGTAGTAACATGTTGTTAAACATGTTGTCTATCCTTGCTAATCACTGGTTGAACCACTGTAAAAAATTATTTACCAACAGAATATGGTATATATGTTGGTGGTATAACATGTTGCTTAGGTACTAGGTACGCATTCCCAAGTACGTAACTTGTATAATTCTTAAAGATCAAAGAATCAAAAGAAACTGTGATTTGCCAAAGGGGCTTAGGCTAAAACTCAGAGGAATTAATGAAAGTCCTTTTGTTCAAGTTTGATAAATTGGATACAAACCAAAATTTAAAGGCACAAAAGGGGGTATGACATTATACCGCATTGGGTATGTTGAAGTAAGTAGCATATTGGTTTTACTTAGTATAATCGGTGTAATAGGTTGTGACCAAGTTGTCTAATAGTTAGCAAATATTGTTGTATGAACTATACTAGGATTCATGGCTTAAATTCCTAATACATACACATTGGATACTACTATTGTAGTGGTTCGAAAAACATGTTGATGAACATTCATCACCTTTTCCTTAAGTAACTACTTAATCTATCATCAACAAATGGGCAACAATGGAACATGTATCCCATTTGATAACAATATGAACAAGTTATAATTCCAACACCTTGGTTTGCTCTTGAAACTGGTCTGTGATCTGGAACTTGTGATCTTTCACTTGGACCATGTACTAATCTCATTGGCCAAGTGCCTTATCGATAAATAACTCCATGTCGAACAACTATGGGTATTGTTTTGGGTTCAATAGGTTTTACATGTGGTATAGAAATTGATTGATTAAATGGTCTTTGATCGACATGACGAAGTTGCTCCAACCTGTTGAGTAGATGAAGTTGTTCCATCTCTAAATTAATAGATACCAAATGAATGTTGATATGTGATGGTTGGTTTTGAAAACCAACAGATGTTGTAATTGTATAAATGCATCGCTTCTGGGTAGATTATAACCCGGGGTTGCAAATTTCCACAATTGTTGAACAAATATGACCTCATCAAATGACTAAACATGTTCATGATTGTCATCATCATGAACACTCACCACCTTCGATTGGGTTATTCTTTGTGGTGTTTTTTTATGAATGGTTGAGAACGTTATTGGGTTTCTTTACACAACTAGAACTGTTACATTTTGATGTTGTTCATTAACTTTTCCCCTTCGTGTTGCATTCATGCATGTTTGGTGCATTCACATGTTCATCTCCCATAGGTTGCAATTGTTCTTCATCTTGTTCTTGTGCATGTTTTTGAACAAATTGATGTTTGACATGTTCTAATTATTTTTTAAAACTTCTAATAACTATTATTGACATTTTCTAAAATCAATAGGTTCTAGGAAAACCTTTGCATTATTTTTTAACAATAGATTTTTTTCATAACAACCCCTCCCAATAATTAAAAGTTTGTATAAAACTTATTTTATAGATTAGGCGCCTATCTATTTTCAAAAACTTTACACTAACCTCACCTTATTTTTAAGGTTTGCAAACTAAATCAAGATCAAAAACTTGAATCCTAAAGTTTACACAAAATAAATAAACATGTGACAAATTAGAGTTTGAAACATGATTGTTTTTCAAACCCAATTTGCTAAATTACTAAATCTAACCAAAAATTTTGAGCGTGATTACTTCTAAATTTTGATCCACTGTGTGATCGCCAAATGTTAATGGGGTTTTTCTATTCCCATTAAAATTAATTCACCTTTGGATTTTTCAGCAATAGGTTCCTAAAGCAACAACAAGTACATACAACACACAATTAAAACTTAAACTACTACAAATTTTAAACTAACATGTACACAAATTGCTTAAACTTGAAGGAAATAGGTTGAAAGAAAAATGATCCATGTTCCATAATTGAAAAGTGAAACACATAATCATGAATGAAATCCAAAAGTCCTTCAACAAGTTTGTCCTCCTAGTCTTTTACTAGCCAATTCAAAATACAACAATCATAACTGACCATTATAAACAATCATTAGCCAATACCTAAACTAACAATCCAAAATTTCAAAAAGTACACCCTGCCTAATTACATGTCCAAATATTGGTTCTATCAAATACAAGTTCTACCAAATACTTGTTGATTAACATGTCAACCTATCTTCTTAACCTAGTCATTACTTACTAGGTTTAGTTAATTGGTTAGGTTAATATTATAGGTTAGGTTAAATAATAGGTTATGACACATGTTAAATTTAACAACTTATTTATATTATCAACATGTTACCAAATATGGCTAACAAAAATATATTCAAACCAATAGTTAGCATTAGATGAATTATTCCATTAATTCCAAGTAACCATAATTATGTTTCATTAGTTATGTTTTGAATCTATAAAAATAACTATCAATACATGTGTTGAACATTGTTAGTTAGAAAAAGATCTGTAGTTTTGAGCGAAACTGGTAGTACAAGGTAAAATAGGTGGTTAAATAAACAAGTAGCCAAATTCTAAATTTAGGAGGAAAAAAAGTTGTTTATTTCATCCAATACTACTTAATTGTTTTTAAAATATATATAATTAAACTATATAAAAACCTTAATGATTATATTGGACAACTTTTTGGTTTGGGACATGTTTTTGTGTTGTTTCTCTCAATTAGGAAAAAGAGGAAATATCTCTTGACATTGTTTTTCTTTGGTTTGTTTATGAAGAAAAATAATAAAATTATTGTAACATATTGGGATACTCTAATAAAATGTTAGAAATACTATTCGTTTCTAATTCCCAATGGTGTTGAATGTGTTAAACATTCATCAAAAGGATGAACAATATTCTCATCCCCGTAGTAGTTAGGTTAGGTTGAATAGTGGTGGCTAAGGTTTAGAAGTGAAAATTACTTAGGGCTTGGCGGCGGCTAGGGTTAGGGTTTGGCGGTGGTTAGGGTTAGGGTTTGGCGGCGGCTAGGGTTAGGGTTAGGGGGCGGCTAGGTTAGGGTTAAGTGGCAGTTACTTTAGGGTTAGGAGATAATATATATAGTGGAGTGTTTTTTAGTGGTCTTTCATTCTCTCCTTTCATGATTTTGAGTGCACATAGAACCTTCAAGCCTTGTTAGTTGTTACAAGTCATAGTTTGCATTGTAGCATTTGAAGCATACAACCTTTGTAATTTTTTAGTTAGTTAATACTATTGTTCCATTTCATGAACTTTGAATATTTCATTTCTTGTTTGATTTCAAATTGTTTTCAAATATAAAGGACATAAACAAACTACTCCATAAAACTTGTTGAAGAATAACATTAAAACCTATTCAATTTTCTTATGGTCTTAAATCAATTTCAAAAGGAAAACAATAAAAAACCTCGTTAACAAACATATTAGTCTAACTAATATTTCAATACACAATATTTTAAACTTATACTTTAATCATTTATTATAATAATAATAATAAACTGAATTTATCATTTAAATGAAAAAAATTGCATCCTACAAAAACTCATTTTTATAAATAAAATTTACATGTAATTTCAATTTAATGAATTTTGATAATAATTTTAAATAAATATTAAGCCATCACATGGAAAAAAATGAATGAACATTAGAATTTCACAATTTAATTATCATTAATTTTATATCATAAACTAAATTTGGTCTACATAAAAATCAAATATTACATGTATGAACATATACAAGATTAAATTCCTAATTTATATTCAAGAGAATTTATTCAAAATTTATATGCATTACAAAAATCATGTCACACATAACTATTCATATATACAAATCAAAAATTTAATGTAATTTAATGTTGCCATATTTGGCATAAATATTAACATATATGATATGTATAAAAGCAAAGTCACCTATTAGTTGTTTATTGAGTTGAAAGATAGTTGCAACAAAGTTGCAAATGAAAATTATCCTTTAATACATTTTATCATACATGCATGTGTTGATGGTGTTACCAAATAGTTGAACATTGGTTAACATTTTAACTATGTGTCAATTAGAAAACGTTAAATATTAAGAATATTTCAAAAATGACCTTTTATTCAAAACATGTTTTTCACTATTTATCAATGTAGTAGGCATTTCAACATATAAACATTGTTGATGCCCATAATATTCAATGGAATAGTTGACAAAACACCACCTAGTTGAAAATTATTTTTAACTATATACCAATTTAGTTGATGAGTTGAGTTCATTGGTAATTGTCATTATTCAATTTTAAAATTAAAAAATCATAGTTGCAACACAGTTGCAAATCACATTTAGTTGAAAACATTTTAGTAAAAAAAAAAGGTTTTCTATTAATGGAGCTATAGGTAGGGTAGGGAGGGCCTACCTTGTTAAGGGAGTAGTTACTTGTGGTAATTATTAGTTAGTATATTTCTATTTATTTAGTTATTATTTTAGGAATTACTAACTAGATTACATAGTTTTTGTCACCATTTGAATTTGAATAGAACATAGGATTGTTTTTTGTGGAGGAATATCTTTGGAGAAGATGAAGAGATGAATACCATAGTATCATTGTAAAACATGGAGGTTTAATGGAGTATGAGAGAAATACATTTTGATTTATGGAAAAGCTTTGTTTCCATGGTTAAAGTTTGTTGATTTGATGTTTTGATCATGCTTTCATTATTGATTTTAATTTTGAAACTAGTTCTAAGTCAATTTGAATGAAGAGACTTTGTTAGTATTAATGTTATTGCATTTTAGTCCACATTCTAGACCAAAATATAAGATTAGAAGTTACGTTTTTACCATTTGGCGATCGTACTGGGGATTGAATTTTAAATGAATTTCAAAATGTTGTTTATGTCTTGTTGCTAAATGTTTTGTTTCTATAAATAGATAGTGAACTTCAATTACATTTTTTGCATTAAAAAAAAAATCTTTATCATAATTTTTTGTTGAGGAAGCATATCAAAGCATAGTAACTAACTATAAGGATTTTGTTCTAATGCATAAGTTTGTTCAAATTTGAATTAAGATGTGGAGAGATGGAAAGTATAATTATAACTAGAAGTTTGGGGATCAAGTTGTATTACATGAACAAGTGGAAAATGGCGTTGCCATTAGCAATAATTTGAGTGCAGATTAAATAGATCAATGATTTGGAAAACCTAAAAGAGTTTCTTAAATAGAACAAAGACATCTATGATAAAAAGAAAACCCTACATGCCACATAATGCCTCATGCAGCACTGATTATTCCTCATGAAGTGCAAATTGGTTAAACATAATAATGCACCAACAATTTGTTGCAAATTCCAAGAGGGATGAGCTTGAGATTGAAAATGCTGACTTGCAGGTTGAGTTTAAATGAAAGAGTTGGGAATTTGAACTTTGATAGAAAGTTGTGTTAGAATCAACAAATCTAATGTAGTAACATAATTCATATGTTTTGATTCAAGAAGAAGAACATAGACTTAACAAGTCAAAAAAGGAAGTTGTACCAAGATATAGATTTGCGTCACCTCTTTATTATTGAAACGGTTAGGAGAATGAAAATATTGAACAAAAAACTCAGATCTTTGAACGTCTGATTCATTATATCGTTCAGTAAGAAGCCACAATTCAAGGTATTAGAATGTGTAGAAGAGTTGAGTCGGTACTTGTAACTAGACAAGAAACTATAGTCTTACCAAGAGTAAAACCAATAGTGGCAAAAGGTGTTCATGTGGTTGTAAGAGCAAGGTATAGTGAACCCAAATTTAATCAATAGAATGGAAGCATAGTTAGAGGAGTTCCAAGGGATTGGAATAGAGGAATTCATAGTGTGAATAGTTCCAAGACCAAATGTTCCACATTGCACATACTACCATCAGATTGGACATCATATCAATGAATGTCCATTTATTAAAGATAACGTGAACCAAAGATTGGCTATGCATTTTTAGAATTTGAATCCGAAACTTGCAAAAGTAAGGAATCATGGACGTATGAGGATCTGTACCATGAGAGGGTTAGAATTCTAGATAGACTCATATAATAGATCCAAAGAAAAAATAGAATGGAAATGAAAACTTAGACTAGGGTAGATATAGTACCTATTTACCAAGTTTGTTACATCAAAACAATATTAGAGTTACCTATGTAAGAACTTCAAATTTTAGAATGGAACCATTAAAATTTGTGCCATTATATTTTGTGGTAATGCCCTAGTCTATAATTATAGTTACTAAAGTTTTGTTTATATTACCACTAGTCCATATTGTTGATGGTGTTAGATCCAAACCACAAACTCCAAGGGGAACAAAATTTGTGAGTTTGCATGAAGATATACCCATAGGGGTGAATAAAGTTTTTGCAAATCAACCATTATTTTGGGTTGCCAATGGTGAATCCAAGCAAGTCACCATTACCACCAAATAGACCTTATTGTTAACCACTCAACTATCCTAAATATGTTAAGGATTCTGAATTAGATGATCATGTCAAAGTATTTAAAGTTGCCATTAGAGTATATAGTGAAACATATGATCCAAAAATTGTTAATATGTTCAGTTTTACTTTCAAAGATATTGTGTTTGATTGATGTAACAATTATATGGGAGATAACCCAAATTGTATTTTTGCAGAATTGCAATTGGTTTTTTTATAAAAGGTACAAAAAAGTTTAGAATGATTTATCTATAGTTGAAAAACATGAAGCATGAAAAAAATGAAAGAGTGGAAGTTTATTATGAAAGATTATTGAAGTTGGCCGATAGTCTTCAACACAAGACAACAAATAGTTTTTTAACTATTGTTTTCAAATTTAGATTACAACCATATTTGTGTGTAGCAACAATAGGTATGAAGAGAGAAACTTTGTAGTAACATAAGGAAACAACTTTGGTTTGTGAAAAAAGAACTTTTGAAGTAGAGGCCGTAAGCAATATGTTAATACCACAAAGTAGTAAGACAATATTAGTTCAAAAAGCTTAAACAATCTTAGAAAGATTAATAATGTACTATACAAACTATCACAAGACAAATCATAGTGTTGAAACCTATAGAGTCAAAAGAAAGGGAGATTTTGTTCTTGCAGTCTCTGAGGTTATTACTCAATAGATTAAAGTATAGAAGCCTGTGAGGTGTTCCCTATCATATTTGTGGTGGCATTGGACATAAGATCATAGATTGTCCTAAATACAATGATATGCAAAATGTGTTTAAAAATAAAGGACTGAAGCCAATAGAGAAACAAGTTGTGGTAGAACCCAAGGTTTCAAATCCTTCAATCCATATGGTGGATGTGAATATGGCCATCAATAGGAGCAAGGTTATTGAAGATCATGTGGGTTTAGGGTTTAGGGTTTAGAAAGCCAATCAAGAAGAAATCTATTACTGACTAGGAAGAGGAGTAGAGACTACAACAATCTTTTGTCAAGACTATACATGAGATGTAAGCAAAAAACCCACCACAAAATCTAATTCTGAAAGAAAAAACATAGTGGAATACAAGTTGGGCAGGAATGAGGGAATTTGAGATGTCCACAAAACCAATTATATCACAAAGTTTGCTTGCTAATCTTATCAACAAAGTTATGTCTATGGAACAAATATTCCAATATATCAATAAACAAATGGTAGAGACTACCTATACTTTGAGGTTATGTCAATTGTTGAAAATAACACCATATCTTAAAAAGTATATGTGGTAGATATTTAAACTTAAAAAACCTAATATGGCTACTAAAGATATATCAAAGCCTAGTGTAGCCATAGTGGTTGAGACACATTTTGAATTAGACATAACAACTATAAAGGTAAATAACTAGATGGCAGTTATCTAGGTACAAGTTGGGAAGAACATTGTTGAAGATGTTTTGATAGATGGAGGAACAAGTGTGAACATTATAATAGAAAACCTTACAACAAAATTAGGTTTACCCAAACCAAGACCAGCTTTATACCAACTTAAAATGACAGATTAGTGTATGACTAAACCTTTAGGAATCATTAAAAAATTGAAGATTCACATACATGGTATTTCACATATAGCCACATAAATTGTTATGAAAAATATTGTGGTAAATTATAACTATTTTATGTTGTTAGGAAGACCTTTGCTTAGAGTTGCAAAGGTTACACATGACTAAGGTAATAATGTCATTATTGTTCAAGGTAATGGAACAATCAAAATAATTTTAGGTAATACAAAATTGGGAGTAGAAACCAGAAGGCCCCAAGTACTTATTTGTTATGACTTAATGGAAGGGTTAACAAATGAAGAGGAAAATCTGATCTTTGAGACAAAATTAGAACTATTTTCAATTGGCACAATTACTCTTTCAAAAGAAACAATTTTGTTATTGAATGTTGGTGTTAAAAATTAGAAGCACTAAGGAATCTGATCCAAAGCAAAGGACATTATATCAAACAATTACAAAAGTATTGCCTTCAACAACGAAATCAGAAAACTTTTATGTCAAACTAGAGGTTTAATTAGAAGATAAGGTTTATCTAAAAACCTATCACCATCACAACCAAGATGATATTCAAGTGGATGAGAAATTAACAAAAATACAATTACAAAATCTTTAAATAACATGTTGGACTTTGACTGAAAAAAATAGCTTGTTAAGTTGAATATTGGCATAAAGGTAAATCCATAATACATCAACGTTAATTCACAATTGACAAATGAGAAGATTGAAGAGCTTTAGATGTTACTTAATGAGTTCAAGGATGTGTTTTCCTAGATTTACAAAGATTTGAAATGTGTCATAACCTTAGCCTTAGAATCGCAACCAAGGCAAAGGTTTGCAAAGGTGCAGGCCAAGATTGAAGCCCGGGAGTTACATTTCATGCTCTTAGGAGTCTAGGAAAGTGTGAGGGAATGAGCTGCCACACTCCCAAGTGAGCTCCCACTTTGGGAATTGGAGTTTCGATGGACTCCCAAATCTTCAAAGGGCAATTATAGTAGTCAAAACTCATTGGAAAGCTCTTAAAACTTAAATGTCCAAAATTGGTTCACATGACCCATTTGGGCACTTAAAACATAAGTTATGGCCAAAAGAAGGGCCGGAAGTCAAATTGCCATTTTGATTCCCGACCACTAAAAGTTGGTAATTGCCTTGATTTCCTTACAAGCAGGTGGCATGACACATATTGTTGAAAAGCTCTTGACAAGGGCTATAACTTTGCTTTAAAACTCATCTCAATTAGAGGTCTACACACAAAGTTATGGGCTTCCAAAGTTGCAAAAATCCTAATTTAAGGAATTTTAAGACTCTAACTTGGGAGTCTTAGGACAAAATGACATTTGGGTGTTGGCCCTATATGGTCAGGCATAGAGAATACTATAAGGGGGAAAGGTGGTGGTTTCCCCCAAGTCTGGGCCATGGTGAGTTTTGTGAGTTCATGTTTGCTCGTGGTTTGTCCGTGCACCAAAAGTGTTCCAACTATGCACTAACCAACTTGTTGTTTGGTTTGTGCAGGTCCGTGTGAATAATTGACCCGCTTGTCATTCGTCCTAATCCCCATCCTAAAGTTCCAGCATGCCCTTTTACCCCCAAAGTGCTGCGAGTTAGGGAGTGCACCCCAACTTCACATCCTTCCGTTGTTTTCACCTTGGACTCATAATTGAATCTATCAAAGAGCTTGGGGGTGCGTCAATAAGGTAATGCATTGATCATGGGTTGCTTGTAATTTTGATCATTTTTCCTTGAGAACATCTTTTACTTGAAATCAATTTTTTGCACTCAACGTAGCTTGAAGTTCAAGCTCTAGGGTTTGGTTTTACATTTGCAAAATCAAAAACAATTTCATCAATAAAGGAAAAAAATCCTAGAACAAAAAAATTTGATATAGCTTGAACTTCAAGCTTTAAGGTTTGGATCCATATTTGCAAAAGTGACAACAATTTCATTAAGAAAAAAAAACCCCCCCGAAATATAAACTTCTATAAGTTTTTTTGCAACAACAAAAATAAAAACAAATGTTGTGCAAACTTGAGATGTTAGAATACATGGACACCTGTTTTTTTAGTAAGAAAATATCATGTGCCAACCTTTACAAGTCACATTTAGTTGCAATGATGGCATCTTATGTTTCCAATGTTGCACCCACCAATTTTCCATGTTGAATCGAAGCCTTATGAGCTTATTAGATAGCTTGGTTTTTTTGGGTCTCCAGACACAAAACCGTTTCAGTAAATCAACCAAAAAAACATGAATTTTGTTGACCTTCGTAAATTCCACTTGTGAAATACCATACATGCATTTGCTTGTTGGTTTAAGTTCTTCAAGTTTGAGTGCAAGATAGACTACTAGGTAGCTTGTGCATGGGATTGACGTCAAGCTTGTCCAAAACTTCCCTAGCTCCATTAAGCTCAGAAAACTCCACTATCCACCACTCTTCACAAACCACACACTAAATTCATTGTTAGTGACATGTGGTGTACCAAACATTTGCCAATACAACCTCAACAATTCTTATTTGGTTTCTACATGGAGGTATGGACATGTGACTTTCAAGCTTGAATAAGAAGGTCCAAAAACTTCTTCAATGTTAACTAGTCACAATGTTGCAAGGCAAATTTGTTTTAAGGTTCAATCTAAAATCATTGAGCTACCTCACAATCTTAAAATAATGTTTAGCTTCGTCCTTGAAATATACATGCTCCTTGGGAGGAAATTCAAGATTTAGTTTACTTATCAATTTCTCTCTTCCTTCACCATTTTTGCAAAAAAAAACTTGAGGACAAAAGTTCTACAATGATTGATGTTAAAGAAACAAAAACAAAAAGATGGAAACATGTTCAAGTGCACCTTTGCAAATTTCCTTTATTAGAAGCTATGACACTTAAGTGTAGGTGAGTGTTCCAACTACAAGCTAATCAAACTCATGCTAGTTGCATGTTGACAAACCTTAAACCTTCATCAATGATGATTGAGCTTCCACCCAAATTCAAAATTCTTGCCCTACCCACATTTTTCAAAACCAACCAAGCCCTGCATGCCACGTCATTATAAAATTTTCAAAAAAAATCTTCAATCCTTGCCCACCACCCCCCAAATTAAATGAGTGTGGATCATTTTATTGTATTTAAACCCTTGGGTTATTTAAATTTACTTTTCCTCATCTTGATATGCTTTAAAGGTCTAGATTGTTGTTCTCCATGATCCTTTCTTTGAAACCCTAACTTGTCACTTAAAATGAGAAACTTTTTGAACAATATCTAAACTATGTTCTTTTGATTCAATTATCCTCCTCTAGAACTTTAGATTGTTGCTCTCCCCAATTTCTTTTTCATGAAATGATTATTGAATGGCCTTCACTTTCTATGGGAGAAAATTTAAACTCACATTCTCACCCAAAGATTTTGCTTGCTTAAAATTCCCCAATATAAGAATTGGCCCACAAGAGCTATAATTATCCTTTCAACAAATTTTGGCCTTAGTATTACTAAATTACATTAACAATTTACAATGTTTTAAATTTACACAAAACTAGTTCATGAAACTACTATTATGGTTAAAAAATCTTCAAATCCCACAAAATTGATTTAATGACTAATCATAGTACTTGGACATGTGTCAGTTTAAGTTGTCAAATGGCCATGATTACCTAGTATATGATTAAGTCTAAATTAATTATGTCTAATCTAGCTTACTAATTAAAA
>Ga0116228_10002251_pt1 | contig 16617 bp, 17 predicted proteins | sample S1TSphfallax_2_FD_89694 | JGI IMG/M metagenome (GOLD analysis project Ga0116228, IMG submission 89694) | Host-associated microbial communities from peat moss isolated from Minnesota, USA - S1T2_Fc - Sphagnum fallax MG | ecosystem: Host-associated > Plants > Peat moss > Unclassified | place...
CAGGATAGGCACTGTTGGGGATAGTGATTCACTTGCTAATTCCAATGAGACTTTGAACAACCTATTTTGTGGTTTTTATGTGAACCCAGCAGGACTTGAAGGAAATTTGATTTATAATTTCCTCCACCCTGAAGACATGGGGGAGCTTCTTTTCAAAAATCGCAAGCAATTTCTACATTCTGGGACATGTCGAACATTTTGGCCAACAATTATCGGTGAGTGGGATACTTTGGATATGGATGAGACTTGCATGTACAGCTTCAAAACTGAACGTGACATTACTTCTGTCAAAGATTTGATGAAGTCAAATGATGCAAGGAACATTCCATATTATATGCGACAACGATACCAAGTACCTTTGTACATCAATCATGCAATGACGCATATACATTGTTATGAGATGACAACACTTCAAGGAGCTGGTGAGCAAAGGTTAGAACATGTGCTCATAAAATATCCAGCATTTTGATTGCATTTAATGCTCAAGGAGGTCACTATTTGTATTTATTGGGTACACCTTATGTTCAGAGGGTATTATTTCCTACTTCAGTATAATTTATTGGTTGAATGTCAATAAACTTCTATATATATAGATACATATAGACTTATTTTTAGGTGAGAAGGTTTTCTTTCACTAAATTTTCAAATGCCTTTTTTATTATTATAAACATAATAGATTTCCAGTGTGTTTAGGTTTATATAATAAAAAGATGTACCTCCAAAATACCTAACAAACAAATAACTCATTTTGAACTATAGAATTGTAAGTGATTTCAATGTGATTCAATTCCCACAACCCCTTAGAATTCTTTGTGAAAGGCTTTTCAATTACATACAATTTGATCATCTTGACACAACTTGAATGCATGTTTGTTGAAATTCTACAATCCACCATTAGATTCATGTTGTTTAGGTTTAGGAAACTTTTGTTACTAATTACTATAGCAATGCATTTAAATTTATATTCATATCAATAAAAACATTTTTTAAAAATTCTATAATGCATTTTCCAACCTTGAAATTTGAATCCATTTCATGTTTAAATAATGATGAAATGTAATTTGACATTATTTATCATAATTTGGACAATGATAATGTGTTTGCAAGGTTTGCACATCTACAATGTAAGTTGCAATTTAGTTATTTAGTGTTACTAAAATCAACTACCATACAACTACATAGTTGCAAAGGACATCAACAAATTTCATTTGTCAATGGATGAATGAAAAATCATGCAAGCATTAGGTTTGTTGATGAATGAATGAAAAATTCATGCAACATTAAATTTGTTAATGGATGAATAAAAAATCACATAAACATTAATTTGATGCAACTTGGGGAATTGCATTAAAATAGAAAGTTAAATGTGAAAGACTTGTTATATTCTACAAATGTAACTTGATGTTTTATGTTACTAACACACTTGTGTGGAGGTGAATGATCAAATCAATGGTTTTAGTGAATGTTGATATTGTAAGACCACAAAGAAATGTTGTTCAATTGCAAGATTTACAAACTAAATTGATCGTTGTGAAACAAGATCTAGAACCTATTCAATAATCTTGGGCCAAATATGGTTGTTCCATCATGATTGATGGTTGGAGTGATATGAAACAATGAAACATCATTAACATCCTTGTTTCTTCTTGCAAAGGGAAAGTGTTTTTGAAACCTGAAGGCAATTGATGTTCAATGGAATTCTTTGCATGTTAGGATCAAGGAATTCAAGGAATGTAAACATGTCATTGTTTGCTTGTTGCATTCCTTGCAAGTGATTGATGTTGAATGGGATTGTTTGGAGCACACATTACCACTATTTTTATCCATGTCCACATTAAGTAAAATGTAATAAATATTGGGCCAACTAATGTCATACAAGTGTGATTGATAATGTGAGTAGCTACAAGTTTATGGGTAGTATGATTATTACAAATACCCACCATTGTGTTGGAGCCTTTTGTTGAAAATTGCCTTGATTCTTGGTTGAAGATATTGAAAAGCTTGATTGGGCAAAAGAGGTGTTAAGGGTTGTAAAAAGTTTGGTGAAATTCATCACCAAATAGCCCAAGGTTTTGGCAATGTATAGGATGCATGATATCAAAAACTAACAAAATTTTCTAACACTCACTTTACTATGATATTTTTAGTTTTAGAACATTTTGTGAAAGTTCATAAAACTTTCAAGTAGATGGTAGTGTCAAGTGCATGGTCAAAATGGATTGGTTTACGATCAACCCAAGAAGTTTGAGACTTTGAAGCTTTTGTTTGGTTTTATGAATTTTGGAAAAATGCCCATATGATAGTCGCAAATTTACAACCATTATACACAATCTTGCACTTGGTGGATAAGGATGGTTGTACAATTGGGTTGTTGGATGATGTGTTGAACATGAATGGTGAAGCTCTTCTAATTACAAAAAATCTATCTACTCATCAATGCATAAGGTAAAAAGTGGTATTGTTGATGGGAATGGTTCCATTGACTCATCTACATGGTTGTTTTCATCCTCCATGCATTGTGGTGGTTTTATGGCACAAAAGTCATATGAGGGTTGGATTTCTTACATAGGATGGAAAAGGTGTAATTTTGTATTATAATTTTAAAATAAAAAGGTAGCATTAGTGTGGTTATATTTATTTGGTCAAAACATGCAATTTATGAAAGTTTGAATGGAACAACTTATGATCCATTTATTTGAATTGCAATGCACACCTTGTTTGTTTCAATTTTGGAATGCAAAAGCATCATTATTTCTTTGTATCTTTTTTCCATGCAAACTAATTAAATGTTCATTACTTGTAATCACTTTTTGATATAGCACATGATGTTAAATGTGTTTTCTAATTTCATCCCACATGTTTTGTGAAGTGTTCCTTGTGTTGTTCCCAAAGTTCCCATGTGTCCCTAGTATACATTCCTTTTTGTTGACCCATATGCTTTGCCAAATGTTCTTGATGTTGTTCACAAAATTTCCATGTTTAACCCCAAATGTATTGTTTTATTTTACCCATAGTTTAAGCACATGCTATTGTGGGCTCTAGAAATAGGACAGCCTAATCTTTAGTAGTCCCACCCCACCAAAAACAACTTTTTGGACAACCCCCAACATAGCCAAGAAGAAGTGATTTGAAGTGGGATCCAGGTGGGGCTGCATGACAAAAGTCCAAATAGGTGTATCAAAATCACACGTTTGCCAAAGTTTGAATATTGTGGTCGCTATCATTGAGCTTGTAGTGGGACATTGCATAGCCTTGATTCTTGAAGTGACAATGCAAAGAAAGAACATTATTAGGGTCACTATAAGATAACATCAAAGAAATGGAATTGGGTGACAATGTAACATAGGAATATGTATGGTAGGGGACAAATTGTGTACTAGCTTGTAGGTAGGTAGGTAGCTAGCTAGCTAATGGGAACAAGGATGGAGCTTGTGTGACCCAACAATAGGTCACCACCCAATGTGAACACATCAAGTTTTGAGGCTTGATTTGTGTTTTAATTAGCCACCCTGATTTTTACAACGGAATTCTCTCCATTACTGCTGCATGGAAATGCATGGGGAGGTCTCTATTTGGGTGTGTGTGAGAGGTTGTATAGGAAGAAGGCGGCACGAATGATGATAAGGTGTGGAACTACATTGATGAGCCAAAAATGGAAAAAGGTGGAGGAAGTTTGTGGGGAAAGCTAAGTGGAGGAAATGAGAAGAGGACAGTAAGTTTTGTGAAAAAAAATTTGGACAAGGAAGGTAGGAGTAGTGTACAATGAGTTTTTGGAAAATAGACAGATAGAGAGAAAATTTTGAGAGGAGCTATGAAGAGGATTGAGTGGAAAGCAAGTTGAGAGTAACTCTATGGCAAATGAGAATAGAGGTGCATTGACAGATAGACTTAGAGGTCTGTTTTGGAAAGCATTTGGACGGATGTTTTTGTTGGGCCCTTGATGAACATGTCGAAGTCAGGAAGCTTGTGTTCTCGGATTGTCTTGGAGAATGCGTGATGAAGAGTTCTATTTTGTGAGGACTTGGTTGGTTGTTAGAATTCTCCACTATGCCAACAACTTGGCCAAGCAGATGATGATGTACATATGAAGAGCTGGACCTTGATCGGAGTCTAAAATGTGATAAGTATTCAGGAGTCAGGCAGCTTGTGCTCTTCCTAGCAAATTTTGTGAATATGGGATGTGAGCTTTGGTTTCTACAATTTTGTGCTGCCGATTTGTATGTGTAGAATGATGTGTTATGTTGTTGATCAGAGAATGCATACAGGAACACTCAGTGACGAAGTACTGAGGGAAAGTACCAGTGGATGTGTTTTGTCCAGAAGTTCGGAAGTTATAACATTGCTTAGACCCATATAGTAGCTTAGGGTGTTGTCTGGTCTTGCACCCTCTTCTTTTTGGTTACACTTGGTCCAATCCATATCCAACCTTGCTTCTAGTGAGCTACAAACCAATTGAATCCCCTTCCGTCACCCAAATGGGATAATCTTGGGTTGTTTCCTTGAAGTGTCCAACTCTTTGTGGTCCACCCTTGTAAATCCTTCTCTTGGGGGAGTAGGCTAACTGTATCATTTTATTTTCAAAACATACAAATCAAGACAGTAACAGCACACAGTAATCCATGGGAGCTTGCCTAGATTGGTGTAGAATTCAGTGTTGGCCAAGTGTATAGACCTGCCCCTGGTATCAAATACTGGTATCAAGGACTCTACGAGGTTGGTATGTGCTATGACCTGGTGCAATATTATTAGCCTTATTCCAGTACCAGCCTGGTAGAGACTAGGGATCTAAGGTAATAGCTGCCTCCTATCAGCTTCCTACCAGTTTCAATAAGATATGTCCCTATATAACAGTTTTGGGGAGTTACTTGATTTTGCCAGTTAGAATCATTGGTTCGAGTTTTGATTAGTAAAAACTAAACTAGAACCCAGTTTCAAACTGGATTTGGTTCAGGAACCAGAACCAAACTTGAACCGGGTTTTGGAAGTGGAGTTTTGGAAAATAACCTTTTGGTCTAGAACCAGGGGTTAATTGGCAGCTAATTGTTGGTGTCAGGACCAGGTTATCCAGAAGCCAGTCTGATTTCTAAAACCAGAACCTGAATTCTTTTTTTCAAAAACTAGACCAGAAGCAGACCCAGAGTTCCTTTTTTTTGTGGAACTCCAAAGTAATAGCCATATAAGCAAGGACCCAATTCAAAATTGAAAACAGAGTTGCAAGTGAAGTTGCCAAGGTAGCTTCATTAAAAGTTGCCTTTTTGTCTTCTCCTATGAATTCTTCAAACTTCAGATAACTAATTGTTTAACAAATGACGCAAGAGTGAACCTTCACTATAACAAGCCAAACATATGCATGTGTTACCAGGGATTCATCACATAGTCAATTGTAAAGAGTGTCTCACAAACACGCTGTTGGGAAACCAAGGTGCAAGAGAGACAATAGAGTTGTCTCTAAAGTCGTGCCCTGTTGGGCCTGAGTTGCACCCCTCATTTGATGCTTCATCTCCTCTTGGCTGTTGCCCGCAAAGTCATGAAAATTTGTTAAATAAGGGTTTGAAATACTGAGACTCAAGATTAAATGCAGGAAGCTCAAGAACATTCATAGCTACAGTACACATACACCAGTGATTACTTGAAGGCGTTCACGGAAAAAAAGGACAGGGCGAACTCAGTTTAACACCAAATTTGGTGCTAAACTCAGTTTCATGCCCTCTTAAGCCTAGTGTATTTTTCCCCCTGTTTTTTGAAATTTCATTCCCTATGTGACCAAACAGGGGGTTCCAGTGCCTTCTTTTCCTGACTTTACGCATAACTTCAATGTTTTATGAATACGATCAATGAATACATGGATACACTTATATAGAATCCTTAAGCAGGAAAGACCACACCTCTTGATGACAAAACATCACAACAATAAATTAAATGATTAGTGAATCTAGATTATTATTAAGTTATTAACGAAACACCTCTCTTTAACCCAAGTCTAGATTAAGCAGGAAGTTCAATGATCTTCATAAGAGTTGAACATTTCATGTGTTTAGTTTTAGCTAGGGCTTTGATTAGCAGATTGCCAATCATGTCCTCTATAGGATAATATAGAACTATAATATTTTCATGTTCTATTTTCTCATGATGATAATGATGTTTTATGTCAATATGTTTTGATCTATTATCATGAAAAGGATTTTTAGTCAAAATTATGCACAATTGATTATCATAATGCAAAAGTGGTGGTCCTAGTTGATGAAGCACTTGCAATATAATCTACTTCAGTTGAGGATAATGCAATTGTTTGTTGTTGTTTACTTTGTCATGATATTGTTCCACAAACCAAAATAAATATGTAACACTTGCAAGAATTTTCATCATTTGCTTCAATAACATCATTCCGCCCCTTGAATTTGATGAAGGTATTTTGTAGGCCTATTTGAATGTTGTTGATAATTTATTCCATAATTTAAAGTCCCTTTACCTTGATATGTGTTTTACAATAAACCAATGTGATAAATGTTAAAGATGTTAACATCATGGAATTCATTCATATGAATGTTCATCCATGACTTGTAATTAAATTGTACATAACTCTTAAGTTAGTTTCAATTCACTTTTAGTTAAGCTTTTAGTTAGTTTTCAATTAACTATTAATTCATTTCCAGTTCATTTTTAATTAATTTTAGTTAAATTTTATTTCATTTCTAATTATCTTTTAATTAATTTATGTTTAAATTTCAATTCAGTTTTAATTCATAGTTCATTATTAGTTCTCACATGGATGAACATGGGCCACATATGGGTGCACATGGGTGAACATGGGCAACATGTAGGTTGGAAGATTTTTAAGAAACTTTCATGAGTTAGGTGTTTAATGGGTATAAATAGAGGTTGAATCCTACATTATCATCAATGCGTTCAACATAAGTTTTGAGTATTTATTTGTTTTATGATTTTGTTTTGTTCTTGTCATGTTTTTGTAATAAAATCATTTTGCATTCACATTGTGTTTTTTCTTTTGATTTTTTTATTCCATGACTGGGATTTAAAACTAAGCCTGCTTTAATTCATGTGGTTTGGAAGTCTTGTTGTTTCATGCCCATGACATTAAACCTAGATTTGTCATGTATTTGGCCATTTGACCCACATGATAAGCAAAATCAAGATGAATGTGGGTCATTACATGCATTAAGCATCCCATAATCATAGAATAAAACACTCCTTGCATGGGTTCTATATCTTTGGAATCCATTGGGTTCATATTGTTGTTTAATTTAAACCCAATTTCAAAAGGAGTAAACATTAGCTTGTAGTCAAATGTTCATATTAAATCTTTTAAGAGTTTTTATTAAATGTTTGGTTTGAGAACTCTTAATGGATTTAATGTCCCTATTTCTTTGGAAAACCATCCCTAAACTGTCGCAACCCCACTTTGGCCAAGTGTGAGGATGAAACTCACACTCCCAAAGTTGGGGACTTGGAGTCTTTCGGGACTCCTGAATCTTTAGAGTTCAACAACAAGGCCCAAAACACCTCGCATTGAGGTTTTCTTGGTGTCGTTGGAAAGGTCTTGAAGCGTAAATGTTCAAAATGGCCTCGCATTGGTCATTTGGACATCTGTAGCTCAAGTTATGGGCAAAAGAAGGGTCGGGAGTCAAATTGACAGTTTGACTCCCGACCACTAAAAGTCAGGAATTGACTTGCTACCAACGTGCACTGGGGAGTGCGATACGTAGTTGGAAAGATCTCGACAAGGGCTACAAGATTTGTTTAGACCTCGTCCCAATTCGAGGTCGGGGCGAGGAGTTATGGTTGTCCAAAGTCCCGGGAGTCCAACCGGGACACATTCGGGACAATTTCGGGACTCCACTTCGGGAATCTTGGGAAAATGTGACATTCGGATGCGAGTGTCACGGAGAGTCACAGAGTATACTATAGGGAGTATGGTGGTGGCATCTCCCGAGCCCGGGCCGTGGTGTGTCATGTGAGTCCAAGTTAGCATGTGGCTTGTCCCAACACCAAATGCATGCAGAATGAATTCTAACCAACTTGTGTTGGTTTTGGATGCAGGTTTGTGACCAAATAGCTTCATCTCTTCCTAGTCTAATCCCAGAGCTTCCAACACGACCCCTCTACCTCTTTTAGTGCTGGAAGCTGGGAGCGACACCAAGTTTCTAACCAATTCCGCAAATCCAACTCTTTTGACCCTTTTGGGGTCACACAAAGAACTTGGGGGCGCGTCATAAACACACTCATCAACATCTTCTATAGGATTTTCATCGATCATTTCAAAACTAGTGGATAAACATTCTTTAGTGGCATGTAAAAATTCCACGTCATTAGGGTGCAAACATGATGACACAAACCACACTCACTTGCTTTTGGATTTTTCTTTTGGTGGAATATTTTCTAGAATATATATTTTAAGATTTTCAAAAAAGTTCAATTTTTTTATAATTTAAAAAAATTATTATGTCAAGGTTTATGTAAAATACTTCAAAATATATGTAGTCATCAAAAGTTTTGAAGTCTATTTGTAAATCCTTTTAGTGCTAAAAAACATGCATTATAATGCTTCATGAATGTCTTTGAGAGTTTATTATTCATCAGATATTTTTCAAATTAATTCACATGTTCCAATGATATATTATGAACCTCTCTATATTAAAAAAATCTTATAGTTTCAACACCAAATTAAGTTACCACTTTTAAATTTGAAAAACTAAACATTGGTTACACTTGTTGTGGCTCGTATTAGTATGACTACACCCATTACCAATTATGATTGAGGTTTCAACATATAAAGTTAAAATGGTAATTTTTTTTATGTAATTCATTTTTAACATAAATGTTGGAATCTATCATTTCTCTATAGAATTTAGTATTAATAATGAGATAAGTATTAAAGCATTCATATCACATCATTGATGTTTGCTTTAGACCAAATATGCATTTGAATAAAAAATTTAATATTTTGGGTCTACATAACCTTCAAGTTGTGCCATGTAGATTTTTTCATGCAAATGGTGATAAGAAAATGTTGTCTTCACATCCATTTGATTAACATGGAGATCATAATAGAGTACACAAGCAATTTATCTTGACCATGGGTGAAAACATTTTGTCATAATTTATGCCTTTTTCTTGTGTAAAACTATGAGTCACTAAATAGGTTTTATAGTGGGTAATAACACCATGTGCATTGTATTTTCTCTTTAAGATCCATTCACAACTAGTTATGGACCTCTCGAGGGTAAATTTCAAATGTCCATGTGTTTTCCATTGATGGATCATATTTTGAATCTAATGTTTCTTTCAAATTTTCAACATCATTATTGCTTAAAGTTTTTTTAATGGGTATCTTGTGCATTAAGATAATTTAACAATGACAATTCACTTGTAAATGTCTTATAGTCATGATATTTTGTTAATAGTTGGCCTTTTACTTTCTTATTGGATTTTCTTATGTCATCTTGTGGTTTAGGTATAAACCTAGACATGTCCATATCAAGTGAACAATCATCATCAAGTAGTGGAATTTATGAAGCTAATAACGTCTTCTTTTTTTTCTACATTGTAATTCATTTGTAAACTTGGTTGAGATAACATAGGATTCATTGGATGAATATTTTAATAATTACAAAATCTCATAAATTATAATGCAATAAATATGATATTGTTAATTGGAGGTTGATGTGGTATGTTTGATATGGATTCCATCACATCATATAATTCGTCAAACTCATTACCACTATATTCAATGGCCTCCATTAATTGACCAATGTGATACAATTTGTTTTGATATCAACAATGTTTTTTCATCAAATTTTATGTTTACGTTAAGTAAGTATTTTCTTCTATCTCTATCATATATATGTTAGCCTTTGACACCTTGTAGCCCACCTAACCAACAAGTACACATTTATGTGTTTTCATTTCCAATTTTTTTACATCAAGTTCATTTGGTATGTTAACATATGCCAAATAACCAAAAATATGTAAATGATTTAAATTTGGTGTTTTTCCAAACCAAAAAGTCAATGGTATTTTGGACACTTCAATTGCTTTTGAAAATAATTGATTTTGTATGTAATAAGTTAATGTTGCCACAACATTGGATCAAAATGAATTAGGGAGAAGTTTAGATGGATGTAATATACACCTTGTTGACTCCACCAATGTTATGTTCTTGCTTTCACTTACACGATTTTGTCCATGCATATAAGGGATGGTGAATTGACATGTAATTCCATTTTGTGCACAAAACTATCAAATTGGTTGGAAATAAATTCATTTCCACTATCTAATCACAATTGAAAAAAATTACAACCAGTTTGGTTTTCGGCATAGGCTTTGATAGTTTTGAAAAGTGTTAAACACTTTAGAATTATGTTTTAGAAAGTAGATGGTTGCAAATTTTGAGTAGTCATTTACATGAATTACAAAGTAACTAAATCCTTTTAGGGATTTGGTTGGCATAGGCCCACACACATCCATTCGCACCAATTCCAAAAGTGGAGAAACACATGTTGCCATACCCTTTGGGAATGGAGATTTATGTTGTTTACTAATTAAACAATGGTCACTTAATGAAAGATCTTAGATGTTTGATGGAAGACCCAAGACCATCTTTGTTTTAATCATCTTTTGAAATAAGAGTTGGTTTAAGTGTCCCATATAGTGATGCAATTTGATGGTATCTTTTGTAGTGTTTTTATTTATCACCAACAAATTAACACTATGAAAAAATTATGTGTGCAAAAAATTCACTACCTTGTAACTAGAGTTTTGAAACAATTAATCTACAATGATGTTGCAATTATCACCATGGAAATACGGGGAATTTAAAAAAATGCCACATCAAAAATTTGTAATATTATTATAGTTGCATATTAAATCCACCACAAATCCACCAACATGTTGCTAATTGAAATGTATACATGTATAATGCATTTGTTGCCACATAATTCGTGATGGCATGTTCATGTATTGATTCCAGCTCCATTACATTCAATCTTTTAAATTGAGCATGCCTTTCCTACACCTCATCAATGTCTGCCTCATGTTTATTAGTGTCCCACATGCAACGACACGTGTGCAAATACAATGCAAAATATTCTGTGTAGAACCCTAAAGCTTCATCATACATGTAGCCAAATGCCATTTAAGCTTTTGGCCTAGCCCTATTCCTCACAATCTTTTTAGGATTGATAAATATTTCTCCATTGGGTAGTACCACCTAGCATCTATTGGCTTACATATTTCTAATTCATCTATAAGATGGATAATCATCGAGTGGGTCATCATGTCAAAGAACCTTGGTGGAAACCATATGTCAAACAAACATATTGTTTTCACTACATATGTTCACAATGCCACAAGGTCTTTTGGGTTCAACACCTTAGCACAAATTTTCTAAAATGATTTCCCAAGTCATATGATTATTGTTGTTAGGCTTGCTTGCAACAAATTCTCCACATTCACTAGTAATATTTGTTAAACCATAACATAGTGGTCATGACTCTTCATGGCACACTATCTCTTTGGGCCCACATGTTTCCTAAAAGTAGCAACATATTTTGTTGGAGCTCGAATACTAGAAACAGATTCTATAAAATACATTATCCTCTTGTGTAAAGACATAAGGGGTTGTTGGTTTGAATAATTTGATGATACATACCTTGATTGTAACCACAAATGTCAGTGTACACCAACCTCTTGCATGTCCTTTCACACCTCCACTATGTCCTTCTCCCTAGTTAAATATTTCAAGAGGTTATCTGAAACATTTCACTCCACATTCATCACATCCAAAATGTTTCGAAAAGGTAGTTCTTGCTTTGCCCACAATAAATGCACCCATTATAATTAACTCCATTTAAGTTACTTTGCTATTCATATGGACTCATTGTCTTTTCTTCACTTATTATCGCCCATAAGATCAACTTGCAACATTTCCATAAATAATACATTTGACCATATGATAACCCTTGAGTGTTCATCATTGTGTGCACCCATAGATGCAAGTTTTGGTGATTTTTTAGTGACATCTAAGTGATTTGGTTGACTTTCTAGGGACCGACATTCCAATTTTTGTGCTGTTAGTTGTTGACAATATGTTGGAATAATTTGTTTCATGGGCCTATTATTGAATTTTCATCTTGGAAGCTTGAAATTGCATAATCATGGCTATTATATAATGGGGACAATTACGTGAGCAAAATTGAATGACCTTGCTTGAATATTGTTCAAGTTGAATGATATTTCAATTCATGAAGGAATTTCAAAAGTTTCAATAATTCCAATACCTTCCGATACTCTAGTTTAAATAGGTTGGACACTTTCGTGATCTCAATCCTCTTGATAGGGTCCTTTAATTGGACGCCCCTTGCTAGCAAGCCATTGCGCCCTTAATTCAACTTCCTTAAAAATGTTAACAACTATCACCTTTAGTGGAGTTAAGCCCATCTTTCAAACCCCATCAAATGCTACCAAATCCCTACGAAACTCATGATCTTTGGGCAACCATCTCCTATGTTGGCATGTGTACACATTTTTCCATAGTGCCTTAAACATGTGGGATATTATGTGTGTGAAACAAATGAGCACCCTCAATACCCTTTGGGTGCCAACCCTACATAATAAGTAGTAAATTTTTTTAAAAATATATTAAATATTAGATTACGAAAAATAGTAAAATACCAACCAAAGGTCCAATAACTCTACCTTTAACAATGTGCAATTCAACTTCTATCAATAAGACCTAGGTATTTTTGGCCTATTTGTAGATTTTATTCATAATGTTGCACCTCAAAAGGAAGTGGCATATATGTGGCACATCAAGGAATCAAAAGCAAAAGTTGGCATTTGGTAATTTACAAGGTATGAAACTTTAAAAGATTAGGATGGATTTTAGTATGTGCTTTCCATGCACCAACCTAATGTATGTGTTGCAATGTATTGTTTCAGAAACATCTAAAAATGAATTTAAATCAAGGGTTCATTAGTCAAACCACCTCTTCTTTGCCCTAAAAAACCAAACTAAGAAATGTAGCCATTGCTATGCTTGTTAATGTAATGTTACTATTTTTTTTTAAAAAGTAAAATCGTGGATATTGATGTTGCAATTTATTTTTAAAAAATCTGTTGTTTGATTATATACAGAATATTGCACCTTAAGAAGAAATGGCACATCTATGGCAGACAAAAGAATAAGAAACAAATGTTGCCAAGGCCATTTATAAGGTATGAAACTTCAAAAAATTAAGATTTTCAGTGCATCCTTGCCCTACTAGTGGAAGTGATCCCAAATCACTAACCATCCCACTCAAATTTTGAGTGGAATGCACCTATCCCACTATAGTGGTTTGGTAGTGGTTTTGGATGTTCTTAGTGATCGGGGTCCTATGGCAAGGGACATGTCATTTCACAACTACCATGCATGCCCAAACCACTAACTACATAGAACCATTCTTTAGAGTTTAAACAAGTGGAATGCTTAGTTTGACATTTCCATTCCCCTCTTATTGATATTTTTGTTTGATGTTTGGCATATTGCTACTTTCACACTTGAATTGCATAGATTGATTTACATCGTCATTTATGATGGTAAGGTGCAGTAAGGGCCATGTTCAATATTGAGTGGCGGGATTAATGATGATTATATCTTAAATACGACATTATTAATGACTTTGGAGGTCAGTCTCGTAGAAGTATTATGTGCACCAACCTAATGTAATATGTGTTGCAAGGTGTTGTTAAACATATGGAAATGAACATGAATCTTATTGTTTTGACGTAAAAACTTGAAAAAAAAATTAGGGTTCTGAACAAAGAATGAATAAAGATTAAATCCAACATGCATTCAATTTAATCCATAATAAAGGCTATTTGGACAACACACAATTGCTATTTTAATTCAATGTGTCATGTTCTCATTAATAAGAGAAGGAAAAAACTTAAATTTTAATTGTGAAATTACAAAAGTGTGATATCCTTGGAACATAAAACCTTCATCATAACTAAGTCACACCCACCTTGAACCAAACTTCTCATTAAAAACTCCTCAATATTTACCATGCACTTCAAGAGGATGGCAATGATATTATTTGCATTTGCACCCACTTTCACACGTTCCAATGTTAGTAAAATTGGAATATGATGCCAATCTTCCATGACGTAAATATTAACATGAATCTATTGTTGGTTGTTCATTATAGTGACCTCATCTATATTCGCAAAAAAATTAACTTGTGCACAACACCTCTTTTGTTATTAAGGATGATATCATGCATTGCCTTAACCATTCCCCTCTCCATTATTATCCATTCAATTTTTTCTAGGATTTTTTTTAATCTTCAAAATGCAAAACAATTCCTCAATTAATTGCTTTGAATTCAAACATAAGGCAATTGTGACTTAGAATGTGAAAAATTGTGGCAAGCTAAATTTTTTGTTTTTAAACCCAAGAGAAACACCACATTGCCAAATCAAACTCGGGACAAATTCAATGTGTTTGCCAATATATATCCTTTGATTTTTTATATGTGGAGAATCCTTGTTATGATATTAGTCCCCAATAGCACTTTGGAAAAAGTAATAATGTGTTTTTCCCTATCTATGAACTTTTACAAAATATTTAACTTTAGTGATAACAATTTGTCCTTCCTTTCGATAATAAATGAAATCATGCATTTGATTTAGGCGATCAGACAATCTTCCCCCTATTGATAACAATTTTGGCCAAGGAAACTTGGTTGCCCAAGAATCTTGGAAGAAAAAAGACAAAAGATTATGAGATACAACTATTGATGAAAATTCCTTTCTATTGACTTTGAAACATCATTATTCCAAATATGATAAAATGGAACAAGCTTTGGAACTCCACTTGGTAGCTTGGGGTGACTTTGATTATTAAACTTCCACAATTGAATTGCAAGGCCATCTTTGTGACTCCTCATCAAATTAGTCAACAACACACATCATTAGCCACATAAAAGAATCCACAAAAAATCGAAAAAGATGCATATTTATGTATGCAATTAATACTTCAAAGCCATCCTTCAAATAACCTTGAACTCAAGATTTAAAATCAAGAATTTCTTGTATTAGTTTGGCGATGAAGCTTTGTTAAGTCAACACAAAGATATATTTTTTCAAAATTGTTGACAAATAGCCACAACTTCCATTAATGTCTTCATCCATACGACCAACAATAAAAAAACCCAACTGCATCTTTTCAAACACCTCTTTGGTTGTTAATAATGTAGAAACATAACAAGCATTAATTTTCATTATCCTTCACATAGTTATCCATTTGGAGCAACAATTTTTTAAACAATGGTTTTGCACCAACAAATTGTTAAGGTGCCTTCAATGCCTTCACGCATCAAAAATCCCTTCGCATTAATTGTTCGAAAAAATTATTTTGTAATTAATGTACCATAGCAAGTGTAACACTTGCTTGGTTTTTTCATGTTTTAAAGTTTTAATTTAATTTATGTTGAAATCGCAAGATTTGTTCATATAGTTGTATTTTTAATATATCGTGGGAACATGTGAATTAATTTGAAATTAATCCAATGAGTAAAAAAACAAAAACACTTATCAAACATTGCAACGTTTGTTTTTAAGTAGTAAAAAAACTTGTAAATGGATTTGAATTTTCTTGAAAATGACATTTTTGTCCAAAATTTTAACATAAACCTTAATAAAACAGTATGAAAAAAATTTTAAAAGCTTTGAAAGATATTTCAAAAGATTTTATGAAGGATACTTAAAAAATATTCTAAGAATTTCCCAAAAAATAGTCATAAAAGTAATCAAAAACCAAGTAGATGTGGCTTGTGTTATCCCGTTTGCACCTTATTGAGCTAGCATTTCATCTCTATGCTAGTGAACAATCATTATAGTTAGGTTAATTGGCAATTGATCAAATGAATTAATTTATCCTTAGCATTAACATTATTTTTTCCAACTTTGGATATTAGGTTTTTCAAAGAATCACATAATGTGCATTTTGCAAAAGGAGAATCCCTTTCCCACGCATTCACATTGGGGGTGTAAACGAGACAACATGAACCACACTTGTTTGTTTAGAGGACTACTTTTGAAAAAAATTCCTTAAAAATATTTCACAAAAGTTTTGAATATATATTTTAAAAACCTTGAAAATTTTCTTTATATTATTATGTTAATTTTGATGCAAAAGATTTCAAGAAATATTTCATTTTCAAAAGTTTTGAACCCCATTTATGAATCATTTTTATGCTTAAAACAACCATTACAATGCTTAATGAATGATTTTGAGAACTTTTATTCATTGAATATTTTTCAAATTAATTCACATCCATGATATATTAAGAATCTTACAATATGAAAAAAATCTTATACTTATTAATAAACCCTTAAAGTCAAGGGTTTAGGTCATCGATTTCAAGGGTTAAAGTCAAGAGGTATCAAGTCATCGATTTTTTACAAGTGTTGTACTTCAATGATAGTCTTTAGGTTTTTGTTATTTATGGGAAGAGGGTTGTATTTATTCAGAAGACTCTCCCCCATTCGCTGTTGTGCATCTCGGATATGACATGCTCGCTGATGGTCCCTGGTTCTTCTCTGAATGGCATGGAA
>Ga0116228_10002252_pt1 | contig 16616 bp, 10 predicted proteins | sample S1TSphfallax_2_FD_89694 | JGI IMG/M metagenome (GOLD analysis project Ga0116228, IMG submission 89694) | Host-associated microbial communities from peat moss isolated from Minnesota, USA - S1T2_Fc - Sphagnum fallax MG | ecosystem: Host-associated > Plants > Peat moss > Unclassified | place...
CTGCAAAAGTGATGAGATTTTGCTGAAAAAGCACATTTGACATTGAAAAAACAGGTTGTGCAACGTTTTCCTCAGATGTTTTTTCACAAAATCTCAAAGAAATTGCCACAAAAAAGAATCACATGGCCATCACCCAATAGCCAACAAACAAAAATATTATCGAATAACAACGCAAAGGTTAAGCCAGCCAAATTCAATTCAACAAGAGTTGTACTCATAACCTAGTGAGTGTGGCTAAGAAATGGTAGACCAAAAGCTGCAAAGAACTAGACCATGACTTTCATGATGTATGAATGCCAGTGATCACAAGCCAATTGTACCTATATGGATGGGATAAAAGTTTTTTGAAATTGAAATTGGAGGTTGATCTTGGGCCTATTTTTTAAGCATTACATGGTTTTGCATTGTTGTTGTTCTATGGAATTTGTTTTCCCCATCCTCAAGAGTTGTATGATAAATTATTATTTTTAATCATTAACATTCTACTATCACCCATAAAGATTTAAATCCAATATTTCAGGGAGAGCCACTGACAATACCCACCATTAGTTTATTTTCTAGCATTTACTACAAAAATGTTCTTTTCTTTTTTTTTCCTTTTTGGTAGAATATCAATCAAAGCTTACGAAGAACCATCCAAGCAATGAATCATCACTTGAAGAGTGTCTTGGACAAAGCTCATTTGGGGAGGGGGCGGGAGTGTTTAGCATCTCGATCATCAAATTGGGTATATTGCAAAAATGCTATTGTTCCAAATTTGCCCGATGTTGAAAAGAATAGAAACTGTCTAAAAACTCACATCATGTGATAACAAGCAACTTGACACACAATGACTCTCACCTTTACATCAAACTTGTTACATTCAAACTTCAAACATAAAGACTTGCTCATTTTTTTAAAATGCATTTACAATTACTCTTATAGAGTGTGAAAAAACATGTTGTTTGGAAAAACAAAATGCCCACCTCTACATGCATTTCATTTTTATGAACACGCACGTTTTTTTTGTGGGAAAAAAAATAAAGAAGATGTCATGTAAAGCCCTTACGATGAGTTCATCAGATCTTGGCCTATGCTTGACTCCACCATGTATGCCCTTTATACAGGTGAAGCTCACTCCCCATGCTTTACATCAAAAACTTCCACTAATGGGTCTAGATATTCCAGTCTTAAAACTTCTCATCTTGATACATGCACTTCTATGGAACATGCCCATCCATAATATACACATATTAGTACCTGAAATGTCACCCACACTTCTAATGAATAAATTAGAGCAGGTCCAGGTCCAGTTCTTAAACGAGAAGGTTTCTGTTTTGGGTTCATTGCTTCAAAAAATAAAAATAAATTTTGATTCCAGTTTTGCTTTTGGTTGTAAAACTCAAACCCAGTTTGGTCCTGTTTTTTATAACATGGACCAGAACCAACAATTATCTCCACAGGTTAACCTCTGGATATTCCCAGTTCTTAAAAACTCACAATCCTGGTTCCAAATTGTTTCCGTGGGGAAATTTGAGAACCAAATTCCAGTTTCAAACTCCATTCAAAAAATCAGACCCAGTTTACAAAACAGAACCAGAACTGATAGTTCTAACCTGCCAAACCAGGTACCCACCTGACACTGGTTAAAACCCCAGGGAATGCATATTTTCCGACCCTATAAACCAAGGGAAGGGAATAGCACTCTAGATGAATGCCTAATGGGCATTCCTTCAGAGTGCTGAATTGGGCCTCCCAATTCAACCAGAGTGGAACTTCAATAGGCCTCTCCTGCTTTTAACCCAAGCCTGCAAAATAGAGTTATCTGTAAAGTCGCCCTGTCTTTGAGCCTCCTTTCACCCCGAAAAGTAGTGGTTTCTGCAAAGTAAGGAAATTTTCTTAAATCTCAGTATGAAATGCTGAAACTCAACATTTAATGCACAAGGGTCCGAGAGTAATCATAGTAGTTGTACAGGTAGGAGCAGTGAAAATATAAGTAGCACTGCAGGGTTTTTTTTATTGGAGAATTTTCGCCAAATCCTTACCTGAAAAATATGATTTCGACATATAGGAAGGATTTTCCATGAAAAAAATGGCCCAAACTCGCCAAACTTCGAAAAAAATTCGACGAATCGCCAGATTTTTATAATTAATTCTAGTAGGTAGTCAATGATTTTGATTTTTTCCTATTTCTATATTAGTACAGGTGGCCAAATTTGGCAAAAATCACATTCGAGACGATAGCCACCACCTCTTGGCTACATCACAAAATCGGAAAAAGAAACCACGTGTAGCAGACGCGCTCAGGGAAAAGGAAGGACAGGATAAAAAAACTCACTTTCCCACCAAAACTGAGGGTTTTCGGAGTTTTCTGGATGTTGTTTTTGAATCTCACCCATGTATGACCAAACTCACGGTTCCTCGTGCTGTGTTTTTTCCTTTCTTTACCGATAACTCTAATGTATCAAAAAGGATTTGCCAAATGGGGGGATGGATGGATGGCAGTTGGCAAAAGTAGAGTAAAGTTCCAACTTCTACTTTTTAAGCTGCAATCAGACCCAACCAACCGCTGGATTCACAAACAATCATTTCAAAGAGACAAAGGTGGGGGCCCTCATGGGCAACCTGTTGAAGCGTATTTTGGTTCATAATCCAGGCTCACCACTCTTCTTCATCTTGTCAATATGCTGATCGCATGGTACCTTGGCCAGTTTTGTGTGTTTTGGTGTGTTTGTTTTGCAGCTCCAAGAAAGAGTGGATTGGAATCTTATGAGCCTGGGAAGAACTTGTTAAGCAATTAGGGGTGAGGACAAGCTGCAGATTTGTAGTCTGCAAGTAAACCCAAGTAAACGAAGCCCTGAGACTTGACAAAAACGGGTTGTGAACAACCCATATTCAACACAAGTTGCAAACTACCCACATCAAGCAAGCCAAAAGACATAGGACACTGAAAGTCCAGCTGCAAACCAAGATGGGAGAGGGTTTCCAAGTTCCAACCTAAAGACCAAGCCTTCTTTTTATAAAAAACTGCAAAAATACATGTCTATAAGCCACCCCAAAACATGCATATATGCGAAGCAACTCCAAAAACCTCTTTTTATCCATGAAGCAAACCACACAAGGACTGTTTCTTCTCTTCCATTGTTCCTTGGTGTTATTCTATTTCAACAAAGTTGCACAACTTTGGTTTAACTTACATCAATAGAGTAAGGCTTCATTTTTCTCATTCTTTTACTTTCCTTGTCAAAGATGATTGAGTGAATGAACAACATCCACACCCTCCCCCCCAAAACTGAAAAAAAAGGTTTATGAACAAAGGGAACTAAAAACATACCCATAATAACCTCATTGGCAGGCATTCCATTTTGTGAAACATCCCCACACACGACAATTCCATCTAATTTCTTGTCTTACCAGCAAGAGGCCTTGCTGGGCTGGCTTGCGTCGGTTTTTTACTCAAGTAATGCTTTGTTGCTAGGGCATTACTACGCACTTTATATCATGGGGTGGACTATTAGACTAGAATTGCAAGCCTTACAGACATAGGCTCTATCTATAGTTGCAAGCACTATAGGTAATACAAAGAGGTCATCCACACCTAAACCACTTTAACATAGATTGTCGAACATTTTGAAGTTGATATAGGGTTTGATTTGCTCACCCAAACTACATTACACCACATAGATTAAGCAAACATTACATAGTAGTAGCAACCAATTAAATGTAGCTTAGTTTGTGACACAAAAGTACACATGCCCATCAACAATGCCCCCATACAAAACTAATATTCAAAAAATATTCTCTTGTTCCCTAGTATTGATGACCATGTCAATTATAGTTGCGATACTAAGTTTTATCAATGTTTAAATGTTTTTGTCATCTCCATCTTTGTTTTGGATGGCTTTCATTCAGAAAAAAAGACAATTGTTCTTAAGAAATGGTTGTGTTTTTTTTTAAATGGTTTGTCTTTGGGGAAATATTTTTTTTAATGAACAAATGTGTTCCTTGAGGAATGGTTGTGTTCTTCAAGGAATATGGTCATGTTTTGCAAGGTAATGTTTTTTTTTAAGGACAAATGTGTTGAACTACCCTTCGGGACTATGTTCCCTTGCCAAAAAAAAAAAGACTGGCAATGTCCATGGCCGATTCTTTGCTGGCCCAAGTTCTTTCAACATTTCACCTTCTGTGGTTTGAAAAACAATCTACATCTAGTTCTTTCACACTTTGTGCAAAGGGATAGGGGGTTACATTTATGAACATTTATGAATCCTAATTAAAGTTTTGAAATCGATTTTTTTATAAGCCTATGAATGAGGCTAATTAACACCATAAAACATGAGGTGAACATTAACATACTACCTTACCCTAAGGTCAGTTCCGTCATTATATAATCCTCAAAATAGTGAAATGAAAATTTGTGAAAATGTGAAGTTGACATGTTGAAAATCATCATAATTATCGTAGGCTACATCTGAATAATTTCACTACTCTTTTCACAATATTATAGTAGATGATTGAAAATATATATAATTTCAAAATTTAAAAACGAATTCATTTTCTGTTAGATTTCAACATATAACAACTAAAGATTGTCACATATAACCTTTTTTGTGTCAAGAAATGACCGACACATTTAGGAGCTGAAAGGTCTTAAAACTTCTTTTTTTAATCAAATGAGTTTATTTTTCCAAAAAATTTCAAAAAATGGTTTCAATTTTTTTTTAAATCAAAATTGAAAGCTTTGAAAAAATCAAAAAAATGTCCAACATTGGTGTAAACTTCAAGTTTCAACTGAGTCATTGCCATCAAATTCAACTTTGCCAATTGTTACAAAGTGAGTGTTTGGTTCTACATTTTGGACTGAAACACCCAATTGACCTTCCAAAAAGAGTGAGCATAGAACAAAAGTTTGAAGCCTATGGTCCCCAAGCTTTTCTTCATTGTCCACCTTTCCTATAAGTCAATGTTAAACCAAAGATACCTATTTAAGCTGTTTACATTTCAATGGGACTAAAAGTTTTCATTTTTTGGCAGATTATCACCAAAATTTACCATTGGTCAAGGATTGGTCAAATCAATAAAGGAATTTTTTTGGAAAGAATTGGTTATTTTGCCAAAAATCATATCTCCCATCATGAATAGCATTAAATAGCCATCTATCAATGTTTCCCTTTTGTTAAAACCTTCAATTTGATGATATTAGGAGGTGCCAAAACAAGCCATCCATCAACTCACCTATCCGACAAATTTCATTATCCAAATCACCAACCTTAAACCCTTCATGCACTTGTGACCCACTATCTCCTCTTCTTTGTACACATGTAGTTCACCATTGTTCATTCCTTTGACCAACTTGCAATTCAGTAGTGATCACCTTCAGCAATGTTTGTATTGGTGAAAGCACACTACCCCATCCCCCCCTCCCCTCAAAATTGTAATCACCCATATAACCTTTTTGCAATTTTTTTTTTTTCAATGTATCAACTTCACATCTTGGATTAAATTTGTTTGGTTTGAATATATTTGATTAGCCTTAGACTTAAACTAATCTAAGGCTAATTCCTTAAAGAAATCCAACAAACATTGAAGAACTTGAACCCAATTGGGATCCACTATTATCAAAGTTTTTTTCCTTTTTGCATCTACCCTCTATTATTTTGTGAACTTCAACCCTATACTCATAAGTAGCTTTCTGAAAGATTATTATTTTCATATCATATGGATAAAGATTTGAAAATATGCATTTCTTTTTGTATGTGATGTAATTTTAGCAATGATTAGGTTTTCTCAAAATAGGTTAGTGATGCACACTTGGTCCTATGACTAGCAAGTAAAAACTATATTTCTAACAAAATAATGTATGTCACAAAGTTTGAAAATTTGCATATATATTTCAAAACTAAGGTTGTTGGTGGAATTTTTGGCTAACTTTTTTTTAGATGAATGATATTGATATACATAAATAAAATCTAGGAGCATTTTGAACTTTAAATTTTTTTTGTTGAAAATCCATTCCAAAAAAAAAAAAATCATTTTTTGAGCAATAGATGCATAATAATCTTTTCATTTTGTAGTTGAAAATCACATTTTTTTCAAATTTTTCTTTTGCTTGGTAATGTGTCGTGAATCAAAAACATGTAATCTTGTGGCTGTGAAAAGACTATGAATTATATATTGTATGTACATTGATTTTATCCAATCTTCTTCATCTAACCCTTCAATCAAAATTAATTGACTCATAGTGAACTTTGTGTTCCATAATGTTGTCGTGCACATTTTAAAGTTTGTTGTTTATGAAAGATGTTTCAACAATTTTAATTTCATCAAATCTAAATTCTTGGATTGACTATCAACACATATGGACCTTGTGGTTAAGATGTTTGTTCAACAATCTTATACATTATATAAAATTTTCCATGCCCAAAACAATTGCAACTTGGAAGGATATGTAAACGTGATATGCTTTTGACACATAATTTTGGTTTAAATAAGTTGAAATCTAATTTTTTCCCTTTGGCCTTTAACTTCCATGAACTTAATAAGGTTGATGTATCTTTAGAATTTTGTTTATTTGTTGGGGATAATAAATAAATATTAAGGTTCTAACCAGTTTTGTTATTATGTATAATGTGTATGTTTGTATATTGTTTTGCAAGCAACTTGTGCTACAATGGGTAGTTTAAGGGTTCAATTCCCTCACTACACCCATATGTGTCCTAGTTCGTTATGTATTTCATTAAATTTTGATTGAACTTAAACAAATTTATCATGGTAAAAGTGATTTTTAAATGTATAAAATATGCTTAGACTAATTAATCATGTGGGCCTCCTAGTTATTATTGATAAATTGTTTATTATTTTCTATGACACGCTCCCAAGCTCCTTGATAGACTCAAGCGTGAATCTAAAGTGAAAACAACAAAAGAGTAAGGAGTTGGGGCACGCTCCCTAACTTCCAGCACTTTGGGGGTAGAGGGGCATGCTAGAGCTCCGAGATGGGACTAGGATGAATGATAAGCATTTACTCACTCACATGGACTTGTACAAAACCAAACAATAAGTTGGTTAGTGCATAGTTGGAACATTTTTGGTGCTAAGACGAACCACGGGCAAACCCGGGCTTATAAGACTCACAATGGCCCAAACTTGAGGGAAGCCACCACCTTCCCCCCTTATAATATACTATGTGCCTCTCCACGAGGCCCACATCCAAATGACATTTTGTCCTGGGACTCCCAAATCTCGAAATTGCCAAAGTTAGGACTCTCGCAACTTTGGGCCCCATAACTTTGTGTGCAGACCTCCAATTGAAATGAGGTCTGAAGCAAAGTTATAACCCTTGTCGAGAGCTTTCCAATAATATATTTCACAGCACCTGCACGTAAGGAAATTAGGTCGATTCTTGACTTTTAATGGTCGGAGTCAAATTGGCAATTTGACTGTCGACCTTTCTTTTGGCCATAACTTGTGTTTTAGATGTCCAAATGGGTCATGCGAGACCATTTTAGACATTTACATTCCAAAAGCTTTCCAATGATATAAAGAACTCTTCAATCCATTGAGTTTTGATTCCTAAAATCGCCCTCTAAATATTTGGAAGTCCATTGGGACTTAAACTCCCAAAGTGTAAGCTCCCTTGAAAATGTGAAGGTTCATTCCTTCACACTTTCTTACACTCCCAGGAGCATGCAATGTGACTCCCGGGCTTCCCTCTTGGCCCGCAACCTTGCAAGCCCTTACATTGGTCATGAGCCCAAGGTTAGGGTTACGACATTCTAGTTTATCTTAAAGATGAAGCTATTAGGTTAACCCATGGTGATTGGTATTTGTATATTAATCAATTAAAAAAGGTTTGTGTAAGGATTATAATAAAGGGCCCACTTTTTGGGTGGACTATGAACCTTATGTGGTTTGTGGAAAAAGTTTATTGAGAAATGGAATATACATTCTTGTTAGAAGAGTTCTTAGAAAAAAGAACGCAAAAAATCTTATGTGAAGAAGGAAGAATAATACTTCCCCTCTAAAATGATAATAATTTACCTTTGTTTTTCATAAAATATCATAATTTTCATGTATTAGTTTATGTTATTTAGTGTTACACTTAGAATTTTCTTTTTTGAATGTTATAACTTGTTGGAAGGTTGTTGTTGTAAGATGGTAAGAACATTACAAGTTCAAAGCATGGTTTGGGTACCAAAAAGGATCATCTCTTTTTTATATTAGTGGACCCCTTCATTTAAAACATGTTGTTTTAACTTAATAGCACATTCATATTGAAAGTTCGATTTTCTTAATGGATATATACATTACTAAGGTATAACATGTCAAATTTGAATAAGTTTCAAGATTCATACTAAGTCTTTAAAAAAAATCCAAGATTGTCTCTCGAAAAAAAAAGTTTAAGGACTCATAAAGAATGTTTAAACAATTTTTTTTGGCCCGAGATTCTTACCACAAACACCTTAGGTACTAATGTACATAAAATGTATAAGTGTGACAAAAGCCAAATGCCATATTGTAATGTAAAAGTTTCAAAAAGTGAAATTTATGAGAATTTTGGTCCATTGATAGAACATGGCCCACATTGGATAAATTTTACTATGTTTACTTTCATAAGTTAAAACAATAGATATTCTAAATAAAATTTGGAACAAAATTATTTCATTGACAAAAGAAAAAAAAAGGAAATCTAAAACATGTCATAGGAAAAGTGAAAAAAAAGGTGAATTAAAATGTCCTAGGAGTGAATCCTTAAAAATCCAAATGGAGTATGCCAATAGTGTTTTGCCAGTTTAGTGGAAAATAACAATTCAATAAAAGTAGTACAACACGGTTGGGAAAGTATTGTTATGTTGGACCAATAATTTTCAAAGGTACAAATACTTGGGCAATAAAATAATTACCTTCCTAGGTCCTCTCCATGGATAGTTGGAAAATTTAATTTGTTTTCATTTCAATTTCACTCTTTTGATTAGTAGTCCTTGAATGTTGCCCTCTCATTTGTGATTTTTGAAGATTTTACCTAATAACCTTTATCAAAGTCTTATTTCTATTGGGTCCATAATTTTACAATGGCCAACCCCTTAATGAGCGAAGACTAGTTATTATAAACAAGGGAATTCACTAATAGCTAATCAAATTCGTTAATAGTTAATTCATTAATAGTTAATTAAATTGACTAATGTTTAATTCATTAATCTAAGCACTTAGTTTATAACTAGGCTAGACAAGTTGCTAGGAGACTAAGCTAAAATAGGCACCCAAAAACCTAGTTTAACTTAACCTATCAATTTGTGCAATTGTGAAGGTTTGAACTCCTCACCTCCTTTCACCTTTGTGCTTAAAGAACAAGTCTTTAACCATTGGATCACTATTTAAATAACTAAAATGATTTGTCACCACATATTATTCTTCACATTGTTTTCTTAACCTATGTGTAGGCTACCATAAGTAAACTTCTTATGTTAACCCTCGACTATTACTACGTTAATGTAGGTTATTCTAAACTATTATAAGTTATTTTATTTTAGGATATTTTCAATGGACATCGTTAATTATTTTAGGCAATAGTATTTTAAATTATTATAAATATTCCACCTTAGATTATTTTTGACTATTCTACGCTATTGTACTTTAAGCTATTATAAGTTGTTTTAATTTATTCCATCCTATTTTTATTTTTTTATTCAAGGCTATTATACCCTAAATTATTTTTAGGCATTTTATTCTATTTCACCTTAAGGCTGATATTCCAAATTATTATAAACTATTGTAAATTAATCCACTACTGGTTTTTTTTGGTTATTTTAATTTATTCCACCATAAGGTATTTTAAGTTATTAAAATATAAGTTATTTTTTACCATTTTAAGTTATTATAGCCTGGCTTATTTTTGTTAATTTTAAGTTATTCAACCTTAGGTTATTCAAGTTATTATACCATAGGTTACTCATGGCTATTTGAGGTTATTCTATTTTAAATTACTTTTTTTTATTCTAATTATTCAATTAAATTATTCAAATTTATTTAACCTTAAATTATTCTTGACTATTATAGGTTATTCTAATGTAAATTATTTAAAATTACCAAAAGTTATTTTTTTGTTATTATAGGTTATTCCACCCTGAGTTATTTAAGATTATTTTAATTTAAGTTATTATTATTATTATTCTAAGTTATTTCACCTTAAATTATTTTAGGTTATTTGAAATTATACATTAATATATGTTATTATTGATTATTATATGTTGTTATACCCTAAGTTATTTAGATTATGTAACTTTAAGTTGCTTTAAATTATAACCTTAGGTTATTATAAGGTGTAATTTATAATTATCCAATGTATAACCTACGATAGAATAATTCAAATAATTTATAATAACCTGAAATAACCTAAGGTAAAATATTTGAAAATAACTTAGGGTGGAATAACATAAAAAATAACAATAATAACTTAAGATATAATACATGCATTTGATTACGAAGTGTATAGTGACATGACTTTAAACAAGGTTAAATTATTAGGGTAGGGTGAAATTATTTCACTTTTAAAGCCTTATAATGATTTAAATTAAGGAACTGCACCTCACTTTTGTATTAATGCCCAGAAGTCAATTTTTAGGAAATAGCCATAGTTTATGTGTTTTGTTACTTATTTTATCCTTTGAATGACATGTGTGCATTTGTATGTGCAAGTAAAGACTTATGCTATAATAGGCAATTCAATGGTTCAATTCCCCTAAAAGTCATATTTCAAAAATCTCAAAAATGTTAGTTCTAATTTCAATTCCAATCCCATACACATTGGAATTGAAAATTGAATTCTAGTTTTGGTTATTCAAGAAAATAATTTCAATTCAATCTTTGGAACCAATTGCCAAATTGAATTGAATTTCAATTTGATTTGTACTAATTGGAGCCAAAAAAATCAAATGCAAACTTGTAGTTTTAACTATCCAAACCAAGTACCCACCCATTAACACATGTTTTTACATTGTTTGTATTTCCTCAAATAGATCAAAGTCCACCCATCAATAATTGTTATACTTGAGTTGCACAAAAAGACAACACATAATATTCATAATTGAAATGCAAGCTTATAGGGTCAAAATGTAAGGCATTACCACATTGTTTCCTTTCTTTATTGTTCACATGGTTAGTTTTTTACCTTGTGTTTTGTTCCTTATGTTTTCCTTATTATTTTGTTCTTTGTTCATATTTCTAGTTCCTTGCTTTATTCCATTTGCATGTTCCCACACACAAGAGAATAATGGATCAGTTAGAAAACTAGTTGATGTATTGTTATAATTGAAGAACATATTATCTATTAGGCATCAAGCACTTTTGGAACTAATGGCAAGCCTTAACTTCTTAGGTTTGATCTCCTATTTCTGAAAATTTTGGGAGAAGTTTAATGATTTTTTTAATGAGGAAAAAAAAAATATCCTACCTACTCAAAACAATCCCATGTGTGTTAAGTCATGAGAAAAATAGTGGACCAAATTTTATTTTTTAAAAATCATAAGGTGTACATGTTAGTCCATAATGAAAAGGCAAGACCAATAAAATCACCCAATAACTTAGAGAAGTTTCAACCATACCCTTATTTGTGCTAGTAGTTGTGTTTATTGTTTCCAAAAAGGGTATTATTTCTTAACCCTAACACTTAAACATCAAATTCAAATGATATAAAGATGAGAAACAATTTAAATGCAATAGTTGGTCAATCCTTATAGCTAGCCAATGGACAACAATCATTTCACTATGCAAGGGCACTTAGTGCCATTTGAATCCTCTAGGGATTTGCTAGCCCAAACAACAAATCTTGAATCATACCAACATTCATGTGTTGTATTTCATCCAAAATTAAATGTGTACATTGGTGGAACTACTCTTAAACACAAAAACAGGACAAATACTAAAAAGGACTAGGTACCTTTCCTACCATTAATCATAATCATGTTTGTGTATCATACTTCTAATTATGATCCACATATTTAAGTTATTTGTCAAATAGGTAGGACATAGGACCAAAACATTGGGTTTGGGTGAAATTAATATCTTAAGAAAAAAGTTCGTTGAAGAAAAATAATCGAAGATGAAATGGGATTTTCCTTTTAAACCCAGAAAGAAAACAATTTCTTGTATTTTATGCTTTGTGTTGCGCAAATATTTCTAGGCCAAAGTTGTGTGAGATCTCTTTTTGTGTGTTTTTTGTGGCTTCTTTTGAAACTTTTGAAACTTGTGTGTTCAACTTCTACAAGGTTTATTGTGTGTGTGTTTATATTAGAAGAATAGTCAACATTGAACATGTGAAAAGGATAACCAAAGGTTCACTTGACCTTCACATGTTAGGAAAGGAAATGAAGACCACATTTGGCTACATGGAAAAAAGAGGTGGAAACAATAAGAACCATCACATGGAAACATCTATAATTATCACTTGAAGGTGAGGGCTTAGGTAGGTGAAAATTTACGGTCAAACTATGTTTTTTTCAAAACAACATAACAATGGTTCTTACACAATCATTGTGGGAGCATGAAAATGTTTTTTTGATATTGTTGATGCCATGAGCTCATGTTGTGGGAGTCCTTGCTTTTAGTGTGGTCACTTCCATTTTTTGTTGCGAGGTGTGCAAATTGGTGCAAAAGGTTGTTGGGTCAATTTTTAGCACAATCTTTGAGAAGACTTGAATTAAAGCCTATCCTCCAAGCCCAAAATTGCAAGTTTTTGATACCCATGCCTTCAAATCTCAAATGGTAGCCTCCAAACTAAAATCTTGTATGCACTTAGTGTTTCATTGTCGCCTTTCATAAATATTGTGGTGATTGAACACATTAAGTTATGCTTACCATCAGCTAATCCTTCCATGTTTTACAACTTTGCCAAATAAGCAAGGATTTGTCTACTATTGTGGGGAAAATAGTCACATGGAACACGTTTGGAATTGTCAAAACCTAATCTTACTTATTAATAGATAATATTTTAAAAAAGGTTTATAGATATTTTTTTAAGGACCACGTTGAGTTTTAAATGCAATGCCTATAAATGTTTTTGGCCATGTTTGCTTAGTTTTAAATGAAGAATTTTTGAATGAAATGTTTGCTACTTAAAGTGTTAGTTATCACAAAATTGGGCATATTACAACCAATTTCTATTCCCCTCACAAATTTGTAATTGATGGATTGACCTAGCTTGTGGTTTCATTTTACCAACATATTTTAAAGTGCAAATTAAAACTTAAAATCTATGGGTCTATTGTTGGATTAACCTTCTAATTGATGAACTTTAAAATTTTAGCAAGATAAGGTTTATGGTTGGAACATGGATGTATCCATAGATTCCTTATTTTAGATTTTTGGATGCCTTATGTAAATGTACCTTATGATGTGTTTTAACATGTTAGCCCAATTTCATTATTATCAATAAAAGAAAACCATTTGATCCAAATTTGATGCCTAATATTTGTCTTTGATCCAATTTTGTAACCATCCAACTATCTAGATATCTTTTATGATCGTAATGTTTTTGTCGATCCCATCTACCTTAATGTTTCAAAATGTTGATTGATCACAAATGAAAATTGTGTTTATCAATTTTGATTGAAACCTTTTAGTGTTTATTGATCACTTTTATCATTTATGAATTGGACATTTCTGATGTTGAATTATTTCACATGAAATGAATATCAACTCACTTTTGATGTAAAATTATTTCATTTTTTATATGGTCATATATAATATAAGCCTATAAGTAGCCCCCTAGGTCTATAATCTTGGTGCCAACTATAACTAAAAACTTGAAGGCCTTTATGGCTTCATGTAAATAAACCTTTGGATTTTGTGGCATGGCTCTTTGTGATTGGGATGAATGTTGAGATTAAATTGTGGTCCTTTGTGTATCCCCTCACATGTGTGACAATGAGACCAAATTAGCCATGTTAATGGCAGTGGCGCAAGTGATGAATAACATTTGTAAATTTGCAAGTTTGCAATTGGAAAATTCAACATACACAACTTGAATTTGAACTTGGAGCTTGCATCTTATTTATCTCGTGATCTTTTGTTGATTTGTTTCCCATCTTGAAACAAATGCAAATGAACTTTCACTAAACTATTAACAACTAAATGCATTTAAAACTTCAATGTTTTATGCTATGTATCATGTTGTAAGTGTTATGTAGCATGTTTGGTGCAATGGAGTTAGTTTGATACAAGAACTAGTGCTTTCAATCCTTGTTTTCAAACTAAATAAAAAAACCATAAACCCTAAACTTCATTTGTGCCACACCATACGTTTAAGTCTTCAATTGCTTTGAATAGTAGTTAATGTAAGTATTTAAATTTGGTTCATTTATTGCTCATCATGGTGCAAGTTTTATGATTTATGTTTAGTGTAGGGGGGCTACCTAGGGTGCTACATAAGGCCTACCTAGGTGTATATAAGCTACCAAAATCAAAAGTGCAATCCAAAATCTTAATCTTCAACCTTGTGCAAAAGGCTAATCCATAACATTTGCTTTAAACCCATAAGCTTTGTCTTATGGGTGGGGACCTATATAAACAAAAACAATTCCCACGTACTTTTTCTTTTTCATTTATCATTTGTGAAGAGGTTTTTTCACTTGAAAATCATGGCTTCATCTTCAACCCATGGGTTTAGATTTACGAGAGATAAATTTAGTTCCTCATCCTCAAATGATGATGAGAAGATATAGGAGATGTTTGTGAACCTAGATAGATAAAACCAATATGTTTTTGTAGTTGTAGTTGCCAATTCATTTCACATGTTCAAAAACAGTGAGTTGGAGGAAGTGTGAATTAGTAAGTGGATTGAAGTGCGGGAGTTCAAGATGTGTTCGTTACTATGCAAACAATGGTAGGGTTGTTCAAAACATTTATCAACTTTCACTTTGATTGAAATTGATGAGTTGGCATTACTAATGGTAACTACCATTGCACATCATGCACAATCAATTGGTGAGCACTGCATTCAAGTTTTAAATTAAAGTTTTGGTTTTATGGTTTTGATATTAAGGTTTGTATTTGAAATTAGGGTTTAGATTAAGGATTTGGTTTAAAGGTTTGGGTTTGGGGGTTATGATTAAAGTTTTGTTTTAAAGGTTTGGATTAAGATTTTAATTTTAGGGTTTAGGGTTTGGATTAAAAAAATTGTTTTAAGGGGTTTGGTTTAAAGTTTGGATTAAATTTATTTTTGGGGTTTTGGATTAAGGTTTTAATTTGAAAGGTTTGGATTTTAAAGATTTTGGTTTAGGTTGGGGGGGTGGGGGCAAGGGGGGGGGTTGAATTAGGGTTTAATTTTAGAGGTTTGGGTTTATAGTTTTTGTTTAAGTTTTAAATTTAAGCATTGGGTTTTACAAGTGATCACCACATTGAATTAAGGTATCTTTCAAAATTGACCCTTGAACAATGCCTTATGTAGCTCATTTTGTATATGAAACATGACCATGTTTGCATGTATATGCATTTTTATGGAACTACTTGAAGAGTGCAATTTGTGATGACTTTTCCTATGGCATGGATGTAAATGTGGGACTCAAGGATACATTAAGCCCATGTGATGGAAAGTCCGAATCCACAAATAAAAGTACAAGGAAGAGCAAGTGCAAAAGTAGATGGAGGAAATGTAGGAGTATATTAAGTTAATGGATTAATGGTACCATCCATTAGACTTTCTCAATGTTTCAATACATTTTGTATGTGACACCCATCTATTGATTTCAAGCAAGTTGAGATTTCTTCATTTTGTAATACCACATTTTCTAAACCTTTCTCAAATTTTTTTGTCTTCATTTTTAATTCCCTTAATGTTTCCCACAACCTTTCTTTCAAGGTTTCCTCCTAGAACTTTGATTTGGGATATTCCACCTTGTATGCCACAAAATGCAACCTTCCACATTATAGAAGGAATGAGTTGTGTTACCTTGGTTTTGTTTTTGCTATAGATAGGAAATTAGTGGTTGTAGGCAACACACATGGTGTTCAATTGGGTGGACTCCACAATATGGCAACTTCTTTTCTCCCATTGTAGTGCATTTGCCACATGAATATTTGGGAAGGGTTCTTTTCATTGAGACATGCTTCCACCCAAACATAATCAAACCCATCCATACCTAAATTGCACAAAAACATCCACACAATTATGTGTCCCAATTGTGCATTTACCATACAATTTCTATGTCTTTTTGAACTAATGTTGGTTTGGGTCTTTGAATCATTTTCTTTTTGTGTTATAACCTTCGTGTCTTTTTGAGTTGTTTCCATGTCTTTAAATATTTGTGTCTCTTTGGGAATTTTTTTTCTACACTCCTTTTTTTATTTTTTCATGCCTTTTTGTCTTTTTTTTTTAAGTCTATCTGTTTTTATCTTTTTGTTTTTTTGTTTCATTATGTTACTATCTCATACTCTTTATGTTATTATGTTTAAGTTTTTATAATTTTCTGGATTATTTCTCTTTTATTTTCATGTCTATTGATGTTTTTATTTGTGTTTGAAAATTGACCAAATTTCTTTCTTGAACCTAAACCTAATCTTTATATCTAAATACATGATTTAAAAATAGCACAATAGGCCCATCCATTTTCCCCAACATTGTTCATGGAATATGGATAGCTCGA
>Ga0116228_10002253_pt1 | contig 16615 bp, 16 predicted proteins | sample S1TSphfallax_2_FD_89694 | JGI IMG/M metagenome (GOLD analysis project Ga0116228, IMG submission 89694) | Host-associated microbial communities from peat moss isolated from Minnesota, USA - S1T2_Fc - Sphagnum fallax MG | ecosystem: Host-associated > Plants > Peat moss > Unclassified | place...
AACCAGCCCGGACAGTTGGATTCCAAAAACGGGAACCGGTCCGGACTGAGAACGGGCGGCCAGACAGGGCAGGGCGGGGCAGGGGGGCGGGGGGCCGGGCAGGGCCGGGCAGGGGGGCAGGGGGCAGGGCACTGCGGGCAGGGCAGGGGCACCCACAGGGGACTTCACAGTGGCCTTCGGCCACGGGCACCCACTAGTACAAAGAATTTGTTGAGTGTTTTGAAATCAGTCTTTGTATTTGTATTGTTTGGTGGTTTGTTATTTTTGAGTTTTTGACCCTCTTTATTTTGGGGGGTTGTAACTTTCTCAATTCTATTCCATTTTTAACAATTATTAGTGCATCAAATGTATCAATAAGAGAAGTTTAAGTTTTGTTCGAATGCCAAAAAAAACAGAGCCCTCCCCCTTGAATCTGGCCAACGTCACTGACCATTTTACCCTACTCTGTTTCATATAAATTAGTTAAGGGTGCTTCACAAGTCCAACTTTTTTTGTGCAATGAGCCAATTTGATTGGACCATCGCAAAAAAAAATTGAAACTATGTAGGCTCCCTAAAATATGGCGAGTTGAACCTTTTTTTTTCCTTGAGATATGGCAACTTTTGCCCCTTTTTTGCCAAAAAAAACTCCTTTGGACAAAGTCCCATCCCTTTGTTTTTGGGTCAACAAGTGGCCAAATTTCGCCCAGAAGAGAAAACCCCACCCACTCTGCCTGAAAAAGCCCATTATTCTATTTCTTTAGTTTTAAAAAACATCCATTTGGCGATGTCTGCCTGGAGGAACCCACGTTGAGGGTTGGGAGTTGGGATCTCCACATTGGTTAGGGAACCCACGTTGGTAACCACAAATTGGTTAAAGATTTGTTTATCTTTGGGAAAAGATGGGATTTTGCACTTTCAATTGTTATGCTGGAAATGACCTCCTAGAATTACATAGGGAAGCTTCTTAGAATTTCTTCAGGTTGGATAAAAAGATTATAGGCAACCCTTATGGTGCATTCACACTTGATGTTAAATCATTGTTAAATGTAAATCTAGGTGGCATCCTAGGTGGCACACAACGTTGAATGGGTGATGGCTTAATGTTAAGTGAATGTTAGTTTAATATAAAAATTTCATGATAAGTTTAAGTTTTAAATGACTAGTATGGTGATGAGGGACTCTAGCACTAGAGTCCCTAACACCAAGTGTGAATGCACTTTTATCCTAATTTTAATTTAATGTTTACAAAAAAAAGCAAACTGGGGGAAAAGAACGGTAGTTTTCAGTGTTTTAAAATTTTAAAAAATTTATGATGTTGCTCCAGTGGTGATCAATCATCCATTGATATTCAGAATATGAAAGTAGAGAATCTTAAGCACACTTTCATAATGTAAGCAATTGTGGTGATTTCTGGCAATTTTTACCATATCAAATATCTTTTTGAGGTAAATTGTTTTTCCAAAAAACAGGGAACTTGAGATATAATATTCCTTTTCCAAAATGCTTTTAGCAAAATGGCGAAAACTCACTAGGTATCTAGTTTCACAAAAAGAAAATTTCTTTAATTTTTGAGAATATTGCATAAAAAAGGAATAGTACATGACATATAGGTATTTAGGTACATACCCATGTTGGGCAGGTTTTTTTTTTTTTTTTTTTTTTTTTTTTTTCTGGGATTGGTTGGGTGGTCTAAACTATTCATAAAAACGACCAAGAAAAATGAGTCCTGGTGCCCGATCTTGTGCCCGTTTTACTGCCCGATATTCTGCCCGATCCTCTGCCCGTGATGAGCGCTGCTGCTGCTGCTGCTGCGGCAGCCGGGAAGAAAAGGAAGGAAGGAAGGGACGAAGGAGACGACGCGCTATGGCGATGCCAATGATCATCATGCAGATGCCGATGGTGAAGATGATGATGATGATGATGATGATGGTGCTGCTTCTACTAGCGCTCTTCTTCCTTCTCCTCCTCCTCCTCCTCCTCCTCCCATCACACAACACGTCGCCATTTTCTTCTCTGCAATCGCTTCTGCTCTAGTGTGTGTGCATGAGCAAGGGGGGATCCTGGTTTCCTTCCTACTATTTTTTTTTTTTTTGTTTTTTGTTTTTTTTGGTTGGGGTTTTGATTTCCTCCCAATCTCTCTGTGTCTCTCTGTCGCGGACTGAAATCCCTCTTTCTTTTCTGTATCCCTTTTACATTAAGAACTGACATCTGCTGCACGGCATTCGAGAGAGTGTGGCCATTTTGATCTGGATCTGTGGTAGAACGTCCATCCGTCTCTCTCCGCGGTCTCGTCCTTTTTTTTTGCTGTGCTCGGTGCCGGTTTGTTTTGCTGCAGGTGTTTGTGTTTTGTTCTTTGTTTTTGTTGTTGTTGTTGTAGGTGTGGGGGAAATTAGTGTTTTTTTGTTCTGTATTGTTGTTGGTTTTTTGGAGCAATAAGCAAGAGACGGAAGACAGGTGCTCTGCTGCTGCTGCTGCTGCTGTTGCTGCTGTTGATGTAACTGCTTGAGGGCTTGATGTTGAGATCTGGTGGTTTTGAGGCGAGCTCCTCATCGATGAGCTTCGGTGTTTAGGGTTGTGGAATTGGCGGAGAATCGTCGGGGTGTTGGTGCAACAACAGCCACAACAACTGTGAGAAGAAGAAAGCCTGGTCGGCGTTGAGGAGAAGCTGATTCCGACGCGATGGATCTGAAGAAGGTCTTCGATCAGACCGTGAGAGAGCTGTAAGTCTGCACAACATCCTTACCCTCATCAACCCAGTCAACTTCCCTCCTCCCTATACCGCCCCTTGTTTTCCTCCTCCCTCCCTTTTTCTGTGTTGCGTTGCCTCTTAGTATTTCAAAGTCTGTTTGTCTTTCTGTTTTGTCTTGAGATCTTGTGCTCGTGCCGCTGGTGCTTCCGTCATCATCCTCTTGCGCCGCTGTCTCGTTCCGAGATTCAGCAGCATAGATCTCTGAAAATAGACTCGAGTGCAGACAGATCTAGAAAAATCTAAGAAGAAAGATGCAATGTGGCATGATGGATTTGAATGAGTAGGAAGTGGTATCAGCGAGCTCTGAATTCATTCGGGCCAGATCTAGTGCACATGTCTCCTGTTGTGAGTCTTAAGGTTAGACAGGGAGTCAGTGCTTGCTTCCTCATCATGCAAATGCATGAAGTGATGACTACTATCTTACTGGTGTATGTCCTGTGGAAGAGAGAAATGAAAACTCTGCGAGAAGCTGGATCCAACATTCGTTTTCCAGTACATTCTTGACTGGATCTGAAACTCCTTATAACAGTGAGAAGCTATTATGGTCTAGGGATGTTACATGGAGAATCTAAGTCTGTTTTCTTATCCACATACTCTGTCTCTGTCTGTGTCTTGCAGGAAAAGAGAAGTGAACAAAAAAGTCCTCAAGGTTCCAGAGATTGAAGTGAAAGTAAGTTTTGAAATCATGTCTCTCCCCATCTCATATCAGCAGAGATCTGTTTCTGCATGTCAGCAAGCAATGATTGGTGCAAAAGCATCATTTTAGGTTTCCTTGTTTTTCTCTCAGCACTTTCAAGCTAAGAATGCTTTCTCTCATTGATAAAGATTTGCAAGGGCCAAGATGCTGTGGCCTGTCAAAGGTCTTTACCAAATGCATCTGGTCTGAGGTGCATGTGCTTGTTCATGTCATGCAAATTCAACTCATAGAAATGGACGAAGTGGAATGAATGCCTGTTGAGAATCATGGGCAACTGATTGATGGTTGTAACTCAATGTGTTTTGCAGGTTCTGGAAGCAACAAGTAATGAGCCTTGGGGTCCTCATGGAACTATCATGGCTGATATTGCGCAAGCTACTCGAAACTAGTGAGATTCTAACTGAAAAGCCAGTCTGTTGTTTCCACTGAGAGAGACCAATACGAAAGGTTTCTTTTGCATTTTGATTGTGTGCCTGCCAGTGGCTTGGACTATTTATTGTGTTCCTTTTCCTTTGTGTGGGGTTGGACAGCAATGACTACCAGCTGATTATGACAGTTTTGTACAAGCGGCTGAATGACACTGGGAGAAATTGGCGTCATGTCTACAAGGTAAATAGCACAATGCTCTACAGCACTGATGTAGTGCACTAGAGGAATAGGGGCTTGTTAGTGAATGTGAAACAAACTCAGCAATTCTGCAAATGGATGTTCAATGTTGAGGGCCTTTTGAAGCTTCTCATCTTCCTAGTTGGTAGTTTAGTGCATACTTCCCTTGAGATCATGCCAGCTTGTCACTGCTATCTGTGATGAAGGTGATGGTTTAACTCTTAGAGAGAAACTGTCATAAGGTTATGACAGCACTCCTTATTGTGTTACCTTCAAAGTGTTTGTTGTGGAGGTTTCTCTGCAATCTTATAGGTAGATACTCCTGCAATTTTGCAATGTTAGGTCATAATGAATCTGTTTGGAGGACACATACTGTGGATCTGCCCAGTCTATTGTAGCTGCTGGACATAACTCATTGCTGATGGTAGTCTCTGTCATTGTCTGTGCCAGTCTTTGACAGTGCTGGAATATTTGGTTGCCAATGGTTCGGAGAGGGTCATAGATGAGCTCCGGGAGCATACCTACCACATTCAGGTCAGCCAGCTAATATATTACGGGTCTCACTGGTCCCTGATGTCCTGGATTTTCCTTTGGGGTCCACATGCAATTACTGTTGACTGGATGTATCCACCAACAGGTAGAGTTGTGGGTGGGGTATGGAACAAGTTAATATGTTGTTGCATCTCAAGCTACTCATGTTTGTCTTCCTATGTTCTTGGGTTTTTAAACTATGCCAAGCAATTTGTTGTCTGCAGACATTGGTTGATTTCCAATACATGGAAGCAAGTGGCAAGGACCAGGGAATTAATGTACGGAAGAAGGCCCAGAGTCTTGTCTCACTGATAAATGACAAAGAGAGAATTCGTGAAGTGAGACAAAAAGCAAATTCGAACAGAGACAAGTACTTGCAATTTTGCTCATACCTCCTGTGTGCATCTTGTCAGAGTTGAGGTCTTCTCTGCAACAGTCTGGAACAATAGTCCTCCTCATGTCATCATATCATTTCTAATCTAGTCCTCAAGCTGCTGCTGATAAAATGCCTTCCACTGTAGTTGCTGACAGGGATGTTTGACATTTGCAATATTGTCACTGCAATTCAAGTTGTTTGTGTGAATGTGATGTGGATAATTCAGCAACCTCCAAGGGATAGCCTTCTCAAAGTCTGGCAGTCAGTACATGGGTGATGTGTTATTGGGACTGATAGGCCAGGGAGGTTGGTACAGTCTGTGCTTGGTGGTACTTGTGCTGCTGTGCATGAAGTTTCTCATTGGTCATGTTGTCCTGATTGCTGTTCTTACAGATATCGGGGTGTCTCGAGTACCGGAATGTCATTCAGACCGAGTACGTACTCAAGTACTGGTGGAGGCTACAATGACAGGGATGATGATCGGTATGGGGGGAGTTATGGGGGAAGCCGTGGAGGACGAGATGATTATGATAGTTATGGTGGGGGAAGTAGGGATGGTGATCGGTACAGGGATGATGATCGGTCAGGAAGAGATAAGGACCGCTACAAAGATGATGGATATGGTGGGGATAGAGACCGTAACATTGATGATTATAGCACAAAGGGAAGCTTCAATGACAAGTATGATAGCGGTGCTACGAGTGATCGTGATCGAGATCGGGGCTATGATGATGATGATCGATACTCTTCCAGGTGCAACATGGCTCCCATCTCTCTATGCTTTAGTTGTCTGGTGGTTTCTATTCAGTTTGGCTCAAATTGTCCATATCGGGAGTTGTTGTTTTGTGTCAAAATATTTTCATATATATTGTGAACTATTCACATAGATCTGCCATTGGTCCCTCCACATTCAAACTGTAGGAGGTAGGAACAGTGCGTCAGTTGAAAAGAACTGTATTTTGACATAATTTGTTATTTAGTGTGGGATATTGCAAGTCAGGATGTTGGCACAAGAGATGTGAAAAACCATTGAGAGTACATGCTTTTCCACAACTAGCAACTCTGTACTTCAACAGTTAAGCTGAAGATATGTAGGTGATGGCAGGCAAAGCAACCAACCAAAAGGTGCTCCTCCTGCATATGAAGACACAGTGCAGACTGATGATCAGGAGGATGACAGGTAGGACTGGTGTAACCATGCCAGTATCTCTTCAATGAGCAAGTGGTGGATGTGTTTTGTGGTGCCAAGCATCTCATCAGCAACTGTTTTTACAGCTTTTGCTGCATATCCTCTCTACAGTACAAAAGATCTGAGTAGGCTTTTCTGAGAGCATTTAGGAGGGGTCATCCAGATGACTGAAGTGATGGCTCAAGTAGCTCCAAGCTGGTCCATCCATTCATGCAGAGAACCATGATCTGTCAGTCTTTTGCATTTCTTCAGTAAGTGAATGCCAATGGAATTTTTTTTAAGTGCCCATTGATTATTCGCTGCAGTGCACTGTAGTGATTTTTGGGAGTGTGTGCAGGGGCAGTAGCAAGGGTGTAGCTGCAGCAGTTGTGAGAACTCAGTCCAACCAGGCACAGGCTGCTGTTAGCACGGTTGAGGATGTTCCCAGCAAGCCTGGTGGTGGGGGAGCTTATTTCGCAAGCCAGGCAGCAAATGATGAAGATGATTTTGACCCACGAGGGGCTTTCTCTGCAACTAGTAAGTATCTGTGATTCTCTTTTAGCTTGATGTGCATCATGGTAGGTTTTATCTGAAGTTACTGGTATTAAGCCTCTTTTGTTGACCTTGGATCATTGTAGCTTCTTCTGCAAGCCAGCCCAAGGATGATTTCTTTGGAGAAACTGCGCCTATTGTACCAACTTCTGCACCTTTAGCAGTCTCAAAAAGCACTGGTGGGATTGAAGATTTATTTGGGGATGTGGGCTTTGAGGTCGTTCCAGTTCCTGCAACAGTTTCCATGCAGGTGAGTTTACAGTGGGAGTCAGTCTTGAACACTTCGCCTGTGTTTCTCTGCTGTTGTCAAACTGTTGAACTTGTTTTTTTTTACCATATCTGTTACCCAGACTGCTATTTGTGCCTTTTTTTGGTGCTTTGGAAGCCTTCCTGTGCCCAGACTTTAATGATTTGGCAATCTCCATCTGGATGCAGGAGGTGAGTATATTGGACATGTTTAGTTGCACATGGTTTTAGACTTAAAAGGGTTATTGGACTATTGTTTCTCTTGCTGGAACTTTAAAGTAACCAAGAGTTGTGTTTCTTTTTGCATTTTTAGATTAAGTGTGATTTTGGCTTTTGGTAGATGGCTTTCTCTTTCAGGGATTTTGTTTGGTTTTTTTCCTAGGTCTTTATATTACTTTCCACATTTGATAGATGAATGTGCATTGTTGACATTCCTAGAATTTCTATGGAGAAATTTATCTTTATATGGATTCTGTAATTTCTATGGAGAGTTTCTCAGTACTTATGAAGATATATCTGAGCAACACTGGGCTTTGCATATAATTATCAATGACTCTGGATGTATGTGTCTTGCCAATGCAATACAGGCACCAAGTGGGGACCTGTTTGGGGCACCAGCATTTCAGGCAGCTCCATCATCTGCCCCGGACATGTTTGGAGCTCCAGCATTGCAGGCACCTCCTCCTCCATCCATTCCAGGCCTTTTCCCAGCCCCACCAGCATATCAGCCACCCATTTTGCCTGCCAATAATGCTACTGGAGAGAGCTTTGGAGCTTTTGGATCAGGGGGTTCAAATGGCAATGCTGTACCAAGTTCTGCCAGTGGAAGCATTTTTCCACCTCCTCAGTCTGCACCTACTTTTGATTTTGCACCAAGTAATGGTGGTGGTTTCTCCCAAGGTTCAACTGTGTTGCAAGGGCAATCATACAGTAACCAATCTGTTGGCAGCACTCAGCCTTCAAGCAATGTTCAATCTTACAACAACAATCAGCCCTTTGGGCACAGTCAGTCTTTAAGCAGCCAACAATCACAATTGGGAAGTATGCAGGCCCAACCAAGCACCAATGGTAGCACGTTGCAGCCTCAGCAACAACCAAAGAAAACCTTTGCACCACCCAAGTCAACCTTATGGGCTGATACTCTGAGCACAGGCTTGGTGGACCTCAATATAGCTGGACGTATGTGCCTCTTCTGCTGCCATGCTCTATTTTATTCATGCCATCTTCAAGTTTTCCTTCTGGTTTGGAATGGATACCAAAAAGATAAGCAGCAAGGTAGTCTGTGCAGGTTTTTTGGTCCAGTGACTCCTTGAAAAGCTGTGAGAGTGGAAGCGTTTGTGAGTCTAGGCTGCCTTTTTGTTAAAATGTTGTAATGTTTATGAGTAATGTTGAGGCTCCTCTTCAGTATACTCAATCTCACTGATGGACATAACCAAGTCTTCATGTTGCATTTCCAGAAATGCTACAGAAACTTAGGACAGGGATTTTGTGTAATGGTTTGTCCAGATTTTGGGTGGATTAGTATATTCTTGTCTACACCCAATTTCGGGACTGATGAAGTCAATGGGCAGTCATGGCAGCTTATCACAGCTATTTGTGATGAAGGTGATGGTCTGACACTTTGTGAGCAACTCACATAATGTTATGACTGCACTCACTGTCATGTTACCTTCAAATTGTTGTACTGTGGAGAGTTTTCCACAATTTCATAGATTTACAGACATGGAGATTGGAGTGAAATGCTGAGATTTGTGTTGGAATTTGGCAGCAAAAGTGAATCCTTTGGCAGATTTGGGCATCCAGCTCACGGACGCATCATTGCGTAATGAACTTTGGGGAGGGTCTGAGAATAAGAGGAAAGATGAGAAGAAATCCACATATGGTGCATCATCAATGGGACAGGCAATGGGAGCTGGATCTGGTCTTGGCAGAGCAGGTGCGAGTGTTTTGCCATCTCCACCCCTTCCCCCACCCACAGCCATGAATGTGAGGATGGGTATGGCACCAGGTATGGCACCTGGTATGGGTATGATGGCACCACCGATGGGAGGTAATCCTGGTATGGGCATGGGCATGGGTGTAAACCTTGGCATGAACTTGGGTTTAAACCCGGGCATGAACCCAGGCATGAACCCGGGCATGAACATGGGTGTGGGTCAGGGTATGGGGATGGGAATGGCTCCAAACCTGAACATGGGAATGGGTCAGGGTGGCCCTAACATGGGGATGGGCATTGGGGGCTATACAAGCCAGCAGTATGCTGGTTATAGGTAGATTATAGAGAAGTATCAGTTGCTCTTAAGAACTTTTATCACCTCCCATTGAGTGAGTGCATAGCTGAACATGATTGTTTACCCTAGATCTGGCCATTTGGGCAATTCTTCATTGCAAACAAATCTTTATAGTCAGTGAGTGGTTTTTGTCAGTGAGGATAAAGTAGTAGTAGTAGTAGTAGTTAGCGTCTTGTGTTTCCACAGGCCATTGCGATGGGGATTGTGGTGGGAGGCACTCCTTGTCTTTCTGTGAGTGATTGATTGAGTCTCATGGCTCCTATATTAAGAGCTTTGTAAGTAGGTTTGTGTTTAGAGATCATTTGAATTGTTGCACTCCAAATAGAGAGCCCTCGTATTATGATGGAAAACTATGCTGAACAGCAACTTGTGTCACATTTCTAATCTTTTCTCATTGCTTGCAAGGCTCCTACTTTTGTCGAGTGCCTGGATGATGAGAGGGAGTTCTTTAGGTGCAAAAAGAGATGCCTGAATGCTTGCTCTACAACACTTGGGGGTGGGGGTGGAAGATATTGTTTTATTAAATCTCAGTACAAATTGCTGAAACTCAGCATTTAATGCACAAGGTTCAAGAGTAATTATACTAGTTGTACAAGTAGGAGGAGCATTGAAAATGTATGTAGCAACAATGGAGGTGCTCGGGAAAAAGGAAAGACAGGATGAAACTCAAGTTCACCACCAAAATTGGTGGAAAAAGTAGTTCGGGTCCCAGTTATTTCACTTTGTGAAATTTACATTCCCAGTTATGCAGTTGGTCCCTATTATGCTGAAACTGGCCATTCTTGCTGGACTTTGCAACTCTATTGCGGGGACGAGAATCCTACAAAGTTTTGAGTCATGATAATTTTTAAAAAATTGAACCCTAAATCCTACCTTAAACATTACACCAAGTGCTTCTCAAGTTGAGTATTTAGAAAAAACCAACCCTTCTGTTTAGAGATGCAAGTTGATACCATGTGAGTTCATTAATGCTTTCAAATTTTGTTTATTTTTATATCATATTTCAAACTCACATGGTCGGCTTTGGTTCCAATAGAATGATGATTATTAAGTATGGACGGTGCTTGGGTCCAATTTTAGTTTGAGCATGAAGCCAATTCTAGGTCTAGTTGTAATTCAAGGTTTTAGGTTTGGGTTTGATTTTAGCACAAGGATGATTCTTGGGCAAAAACCATAGTTAAAGGAGCCAAACTGTTGCATCGTAATGAAAAATCATGAATGTTGCATATTTCATTGCATAGTACTCACAAATTTTATTCAAATGTTGCGTCATGTCAAATTCGTTTGAAAATTAGGACAATCGTGGCAAGTTGTGCTAAATGAAAAATTGCATTAATGTACATGATGTATATAAAACTTTTGTATCTCATAATAGAAGAAAGTGAAGCTTTTCGTAATCAACCGTATTTTGTTATGATTTACAATTGAGATCATTTTTCCAAACAAAACATAAAATTTGATAGAATTTGAACAATTTTAAAAATGCTATTTATTCAACAATGATTAACAAACAACATGTGAGATGTATTGGGAAAATCATTAGCATTTCAAAATAACAAGTTGTAAAAGAAAAAGAGTAGTTGACTCCTTTTAATTGTGTTTGTTGTTGGATCTTCTTTTGGCTATGGTTTGATCAAGAGGCCAAGTTTTAACATCAATTTTGGTTCTAGTTTAGCTTATACTCATATTGAATTTCCTTTAAAAAATTCTTATATATATATATATATATCCATATTTCCTGCTGGAAAATGTTTAGAAATCTGGCATTTAGAGCTGAGCTTTTCCTTGCATGAGTGGAGATTAGAAGACTTGGAAGATGAAAAAGAAGGATATAATAAGATGATTAGTTACACTACTGGAGAGAGAAAGGTGAGTTTTTCTCTCTGTATGGTGGGAGAAGAGCTTGGAACTAGTGCAAGAAAAATTGATGGCATGTGTGTACATAAAAGCATAAGATAGTTTTAAGGCACTGCTGGAATGTTGAAGATGGTTTTGCTGGAGAAACATAGCAAAGCAACTACATTTGACTAAACGCGGATTTGAGCAAGAAACTAACCTCAAAATGTTTGTTTATGTGTAAGCACAAAACCAAGCCCACTATTTTGTTTTGTTCTTATTTTATTAAGGTCCATGGTCACAGAGGAGTAGGTTCTGTCTCTCTTTCTTTCAGGTACATTGCTAAATGCTAGTTCAAAGTCTCGAATCATCAAAATATAGGAAGGGTTTTTGGAACACCCAACAATGCTAAATTGTTTGATAAATCTAGTCATGCCTGTTTTCTTCTTGCCTTTACAAGGGAAGAAGAAGCAGAAGAAGAAAACTACTCAACTACCCAACCACCCAAAGAGAGCAAACTTGGGTGCAGAGAGATAAAAGGAAATAGGGAGTAGATGGAGAGAAGTCAAGAACCTAATCAACAAGAAGTTGATGTTTCTTTCAGATCTTTCTTTCCTTGGAATACTTACAAACCTTCAAGCCATTTGCTTTGTAGTTACAAACTTACTACCTTTTCAGCTTCATGAGAAAAATTAAAATTTGTTGTTGTGCACTGCACTGTACACTGTACCCATGTGTTTTTTACACACTAGATGATGATCTATGCCAAATCAATTGTTTGATAAATGAAACAAATGCAATTGTGAGAGAGTTCTAGTTTTTGAACTAGTTTGGTAATCAATAAAAAAAACTCACAGCTATTTAATGGGGTGGGGTGGGGTGGGGTGGATCCAGTGAGGTTCAAGTAAGTCATCTGCCCTCGTTTCGTGTATGGAAGCCCAACTTTAAACCACAGAAGAAAAGTTTTGGCATTTTTGACACCTTTTCCTATTACCTTCTTTTAACCACAATTACAATCAACTACCTATTTCTTTTCTACCCATCATCTCCAGCTTTTGCAATTTTTCTTGACACCAAAAGAAAATGGTGGTGTTATGTACAAAAAACTATTTACTGCAACAGCACACAAAAAAAAGCTTTCCATCCCATGCTTTCAATCTGCTGCCTTGTTTGTGTTCATCCTTCCATATTTTACATGTTGGAAATGCTGAAATCACTTGTGTCCGTCTGTTTGCCTGCTCCTTGCTCTTCTTCCTTCTCCTTTGAGCACTCCACAATCATCCAACATCATCCAGCTCCAGAACTTTGAAACCCTAGTGTACACAGTAAGAGCATGTCCTCCAATTGATGAGGCGGTGGTAAGCTTTTTCAGATCTTTCAAACAAATCTCCAGATCTAAACCCAATCACAAATCAAGTTGCAAATAATATTCATGAGGAGATGATGATGATGATGATGATGATGACGACGACGATGCGCTATACTGAAACGTTGAAGTCCAATTTGTGGTGATCAAAAGATGGGCTGTCAATTCTTTTGTAGTGAAAAGAAAACACTGGTGCCTATGTAAACAATTCCTGTTGCAAAGGAATGTTGTATACAATGATACAAGCTCATGTTGCTGTTGTTGTTATGTATAATGGCTTCTTGAGGAGCAAATTACTCAAGTGCTCCTCAAGTTCCAGACACACAGATACCTCATCCATCCATCCATCCATCCATCCATGCACTCAAAACATGCACTCAAGATCAACACTAGAATCAGCAAACCCGAATTTGCTGTTATTATTGTTGTTGTTGTTGTTGTTGTTGATGAAGTTGTTGTAGCGGAAGAGATTGGGTGTAACACATGAAGAAGCCTCTGTTGTTGGTGTTGTAGTTGTTGCTGTGAAGTTGAGTTGCTCATTGAGAATGGGATGCTGATGATGTTGTTCAAAACCCCAACCATAGCTCAACACTTTCTGGCTGCTGTTGCTTTGAGCTTCATCCTCCTCCTCATCATTCCCTTCAAAGTAATATGGCTCAGCCTTTGCCCTCAAGCTCACTGGATCAAGCGATTTCAGAAGCATCAAATTTGTGTGCAGATATGCTGCTGCTGCCACTGCTGCCGCCTGTTGCTGCTGAGATGATGCAAAATCCATCCGTGGCATGATGCTGACATTGCTCTTTGCAGCAGAGTTGGGGTCAATGAAGCTGAGCTCGTGGTTGGGACAAAGCTTTGCCATGCTGCTGCTGTTCATCATCAATGCTCCTCCTCCAGCAGCTTGATGAATCATTTCCATTCCGGAAATGCCACCCATTGTTGCTGCTGTTGTGCCTGCAGAGTGCATTGTTGTAGGCAAGCTCATCATCATCCCACCACCACCACCAGAAGACTTTGCTGATGCTGCTGATGATTTCATAGCCCATGTGCCTGCTGGAGCGGTGTTTTCCTTGTGGTTGAAGAAGAAGTTTGGTGAAGAAGAAGCTTGAAGAATGGTGGTGTTGTCATGAGAGTAGTTGTGAAAGCAACAACAAAGAGAAGAAGAATTAGACATGCAGCCAGATGTGTGATCATAGTTGGTGTTGTTAGCTGCTGCTGCACACGTTTCACAGTCTGCCAAGTTTGCTGCTGCTGCTACTGCGGCTGCATCATCTGTGGCGGTGGTGACTGTGGGATTTGGTGAGTGATCCATCAAAGCTGTAATGGGAATTGACGAGGATGATCTCGTTTCATCAAGCTGCAGCTGCTGCTGTTGTTGTTGCTGCTGCTGATGATGATGGTAGTGGCTTATGGCTTCCAGAAACCGCAAATCTGATGAGTACCCAAAGCCAGAAATCTTCTTCCCCCCAACACTTTTCTGAAAAATCCTGCACACAACCCATTCATCCTGCACAACACCCACCCATCACCATCATCAAAACCCAGTCTCTGTATTTCAATTCTCTTGCAAGCCTTGTATATTCAAACCCTCACTCAAAGCAACAACAAGAACAAGAAGTCACAACAGAAGAAGCAACAAAAGAAGAACAAGAACAAGAACAAGAAGCAAGAACAGAACAAGAAAAAGACTGAGGAGGGGGCGATGGTGGTGTGTTGTACCTTGGGAATGCCGCGATGATGGGTGTTGTTGTTGCAGGAATGATCGCCTTCCAGTCGATACTCATGCATGATCCAGTTGGTCTTCTCGCCTTTGGGTGCGCGGCCCATGTAGAAAACCAACGTCTTCTTCATGCCCACCAGCTGCGGCGGCGATCTGCTTCGGCTGCTTCCGCTGCTGCTGCTGCTGCTCATCACATCTCTGTCCTTACCAGTAGCTTTCCAGTAGCCTGCATCCGTCGCCCTGTTGGTCCGCATCCCCGTCGGGTACTTCCTGTCTCGCAAGCTGAAGAAGTACCACTCCCTCTCTCCCATCTTAGCTTTCTCTGCAACCAAGATCATTGTAACCCACCAGCACCAAGAGAATTTAGAGAAGCTCAGATGGCATGATGACGAGAAGAGCTGCTTCAGGAGCTGCAGCAGCTGTGTGAGAGATTGTGTCCCAGGAGGAGCATGAGAGAGGCTGAGTACCAGGGAGATCCCAAGGCTCGCACTTGTTGAGGTCAACTTCAGCTATGGCATGGCCGGCGAAGCTGCCGTTGCGCACTTTCTTGGCCAGGTAGTAGCTCACCAGCTCCTCGTCGGTAGGATGGAAGCGGAAGCCGGGAGGCAGCCAGCCGCTCTGTTGTTGCTCTGCTGCTGCAGCTGGCTGCTCCTCCTTTATATCCTGCCATTCTTCGACGGCCTCGCAGGTGCTGGTTCCCATGCACGCAGCAGCTCCTGTCGTTGCTGCTGTAGTCGTCGTCGTCGTTGTTGTTGTCATGCTCACGCGAACGAACGAGCGAGAACTTGTTGTTGCTGCTGCACTTGAATGTCTCTCCTTCTTGTCGATCCTCGAGCACAGTAAACCGGTTGCTGCGGCAGCTAGCGACTCAAGGTGAAATTTCTTTCCTCTGAATTGGCAACAGCAGCTTGATGAGATCTCAGGAATGCAGCTGGAAAGCTGCTGGAGGTGACGACCACCCACCGCCACCACCACCACCCGGGGAATCTACAAGCGGACGAACATGACGTCCAAATATTTTGACAAGTCTTCCAGGGGCTTCTTCTTCTTCTTCTTCAGCAGGTGTATAGTACTCCACAGCTTTCACAACAGCAACAACGTGCACAAGAAGAAAGCTCCTAAGCAGAAGCAGAAACAAGTTACAAGAGCTTTCAACGTATGCTATCTTTCCAAGAAGAAGATCAGAAGAGGCCTAAACTGAGCTTGCAAAGTCATAATAAACATGATGAGAGAGAGAGAGAGAGAGAGAGAGAGAGAGGAAGAAAAAGAAGAAAAAGAAGAAGACGGTTCCAATTAGATAACCAACTGCGTGCAACCAGCTAACTGCAGATCATAGCAGCTGCAACAAGTCTAGCGGGAAGAAGAAGAAGAAGATTTCAACCCCACATACACATACACATACACACACACAAACAAATTGTGCATGACAAAAACTAAATTCGCCAAACCTTTTGATCAGATTCACCCACAACACGTCGAATCCCCCACATGCGAGGCACACATGAAGCAGAAAATCCCACAAGAGAGAATAAAACAAGACTTAGATCATCAGATCATCTATTATAACTGAAACAACAACAAACAAACAAACAAACAATCAAACAAGAAATCAAACAAGCAAACAATCAAACAAATGCTGAAAGAAAAAGGAGATCGTTCTCGAGGGAGCGCCAGCAAGAAAGAGCGAGCGAGCGACGAGACGTGTGTGTGGGACCGACCGAACGACGAGGGCCAGGGACGGGAGAAGCTAAGAACTAGGTAGGTATCTAAATAGGTAAGCAGGTAGGTAGCTAGGTAGGTAGATAGGAAAGTAGGTAAATAATTGGGTAGGTAGGTAGATAGATAGTTAAGTAATAAGTAGGTAGATTTTTTGGTATTTACGCATACTCTGCTCCCCCTCACTCCCTCTCCCTCCATTCATCCATCCATCCATCTGACCTCCTCGTCTTAAAAATTACTATAATAATAAACAAACAAATTTTCCTTTTTTTTTCTTTTTTTTGGTCTTCTTTTTTTGGGACTCTTTTTATGAATTTGGAGAATGCTCATATATATATATATACGTAATTTTTATAAAAAAATTATTTTAACTTTTTAAAAAATAATTCAAAATTTTAATTAAAAAAAAGAATTCCTAGTGTAGAATTGCTAAATCTAACGGTAAAAGTGTAATCCAAAAACCGAGAAGAGGTGAATGTAGTAGCGGACCAATGGACTATGCCCTCCTTCACAAGGCGTGGGCCGAGCAAAACTTAATCTAAACCACCCACTTTTCTTTGGCTCTTTTAAGGAGCCAAAGAGGGGACCGAGGTTTGGCGGGGGGTGGGACACACGCAACTATGATATATTTTGCAACCAACAAATTTTTAGAGTTCGTTACTAGCTTCAAAGTGAAGGACGTGGTGTGTGTGTGGGGGGGGGGGGGGGGGGGCCGATTGATGGTCAAGGGGGGGGTTGTTTTAAACGGGTGATTGATGTTAATGGGGGCGGGAAAAAAAT